>Ga0163223_100011_pt1 | contig 162625 bp, 102 predicted proteins | sample MSEWel2016_02_17_2_FD_113147 | JGI IMG/M metagenome (GOLD analysis project Ga0163223, IMG submission 113147) | Subsurface microbial communities from deep shales in West Virginia, USA - MSEEL Well Study Marcellus 5H_2016_02_17 ...
GCATAACCGTTAATATCCTTCATGTACTTCCAAAAAGGATTGCTCTCATTCAAATCCGAGGAAAAGTTTATGGGGACATAGGCATTCATAAAGGGATACCAACCTTCTTCAGGATATCCTCCAGGAAAGTAGCGGTAGGCCGTTCCGTGCCACACAACATGATTCACTCCGCAACTAAATATCTTATCAAGAGTAAGCTTCAGTTTTTGCGGTGTTGTCATGTATCCACGATTTATATATACCGCGGATTCACAAGATATTAATGGCCGATTATAAAGATGAGCTCCTGAACTTATTAGCTTATATGCTCCTTCAGAACCCTTATTAAATTGCATGGTCTCAACCTCCGGTATATCTATTAAACCGACAGTGGCCATATTGTCTATATGCAATCCATAAGGCTGGCTTCGATGCATCAAACCTCGCTCTTGTGTCCAATCACCTGCAGCTTTTAAAAATTGCGCCCCTATTACATCACTTAGCGTTAAATCATAATCATACCTTAGTCGCCAATCCTCTTTTCCAAACGAAAATTCTGGTTTCTGCCGGGGATGCTCCATCCTATAATACATGTTATTGTAACCATACCACATATTGGCTGGGAGGTAGGGGGTAATATCGTAGCCTCGTTTCTTCTCAAAGGTTGAAATAAAATCGTCAGAGAAATGACGATCCGCTTTAAATTCATAACTGTCATCAAAAATGGCTCGGAATGGTTTTCCAAAATAAGGTTGTAGTCCCGTGCGCTCTCCAAAAAAATAATTATAATTTTTAAATACTTTCGCCGAGTCAAAATGGTTCATTACAAAACCGGCATCACGTTTTGCTATAAGCATGGGTTTTTCCATAGTTGGAACAGACCAAAAAGCAATGGCTTTCCATCCGTTTTCATGAACCGAATAGCTGAAGATCGTGTCCTTCATCTGTGCGCTAATATCAACAACCGATTTCGGGTCGAGTATAAATGTTTGATTGGTAGCCGAGGTATCCTGCAGAACTTTGGCTGCCAACAAAGCAACAAGCTTGGCACTGGGCCGATCGCCGCTATCGGCTCTCGGAATCGGGTAAACAGTTTGATTTCCGGGACGAAGTTCAATCATCCCGTATTCCAGGGTAAGATTATTATCTTCTTCCAACAAATGCGGCCCACCAGCTGGCCAACCACTTCCATCAGTCATATCAACGGTCATTCCGCGTTTTACAGCTTCCTGCATCACTCGGATCAGATTTTCGTAATAAGCCGGCGTATCATACGACATAATCCGGTCCCCTGTGCCCTTTCCTTTGGCAGGCATCACCAAAGCAAACGCCTGTATCTCGACTCCTCCTATGTTGTTGTCGGCAAACAAATTAATTTCCCGAACCAGCTCATCCTGTGTGACATCGTTACCCGGCCACCACCAACGCGTAAACGGTGCATAGTTCAACCCCGGCCTGTTAAATTCGGAGAATTGCAGGTTGTATTCTCCAAACCAGTCAATCGTATTCGATCTTTGAGCATTGACATTAGTCCAGAAAAACAGACAAAGAATGGGCATTAACGATGCGAGTCGAGATCTTTTCATTTTGGGTTTGATTAAAAATTAACGATAAAACAGGGAAAAATCATCGGCTATTCCCGGTCGGAATGTCCGGGTTAGCCGATTAACCATATGCTACTCATTCACTTTTGCGCCTTCAACATCGAACATATCATTCATGCTTCCAACAACCGTATCGTCGCCATCTTTATCCAGATACATGGGCACGTCCCAGCCACCTCCCATGAAGCGTACCAAAAGCGTTTTTTTATCGATTTCAACTTTAGTAAACTGATTGGGTTCCTCTCCGTTTTCACCACCAAGCCATCCGGCTATTTTACCATCTTTCTTCTCTATTACCATCAGCATCTTTGCATCGCCTTGTGGCAAGCCGTAAACGTCTAATTTCCATTTACCAATAAAAAAGTTCTCCGTTTCGGTGTTAACTGTCGCTGAATTTTCACTTGTCGGGTTATTCTCCTGTGCTTTAACGTGAAATACGCACATCCCTATTAAAACTAACACCACTGCCAATACTTTTTCTAATCGTTTCATAAGTCTTGAATTTTATTGTTAAATTTATTGTGATTTGTAAGTAGCTACCGGGCGTTGATTAACTAAAAACTCCCGATAGCTATATATATACTAATTAAAATTTAAAGGCCGCCGACAATTCAATTGTACGCGGACGAATTGCACTAGCTACAATCTTACGACCAACAAATGAGGAGGCATCCGTTATCTGATCTGCACCAATCAAAGCTCCTTTTACTCCTTTTTGATCCAAGAAATTAACCACCTGCAGTTTTAATGTTACATTACGGCTCATGTTATAGTCGATTCCGCCAAAGTTCTCCCACCATCCTTTATAAGAGAATGAATTGGGCTTATTCGACTTTTGATCACCAAAGTAACGCAAGCTCAGCCATACGCGAACATCACGATCGAATAGAAATAAACTAGGGTCAATTTCAACGAGTACCTTAGACAGATCCGGGATCGTGTTGTTACTATAATCGTAAGTTACACCATAGGCACTATACGAATAGTTTTTGTATTCCGGGTTTTGTAAAGTCAGCAAGAAGTGAATATTGAAGTTCTTGAATGGCTGTGAGATAATATCGGTTGTCCATCCCATTGTCTCAATATCATAAAACAGTGGATAGAAATTCTTTTGTTCTGTAGGATTAGCCGGATTTACAATATTCTCTGATGCAATATTGTTCTCCTTTTTGATGCGGGTTACCTTGGAAACAATGCTGAACAAATCGCCGTGGTTCCAGTAAATTCCTCCTCCAAGATTTGTTACAACCTGGTCTTTATCGTCTGCCACTGTTTGATAAGATCCGTCAATTACAGAGCCATTTGCGTCTCGCGGATAGTCATAGTAACGGTTATACCAACTGTTGTAGGTAGCATCCGCCAGGAAACCAAAATTTCTGGAGGCCTTAAAAACAATGTTCCCTGTGAATACTTTGTTCCAATTATTTTTGAATTCCTCGTTTAAGAGGTCACGATTATTGAACCACTCATTCGTGTAAGGACTTCTGATTTCTTTATCATTTTGGTGTTCAATTCGAATTCCTAATCCAAGATCAATCCGTGATCCGATCTTGAAATCATCGGAAGCATATAGGGCAGCTTTCTTGTTTGTATTTTCTCTAAAACCTCCTGTTCCTTCAGATGGCAACAATCCTCCCTGAGTTACAGGTGCCGAACCTTCCATCCCATAAATACTCAAATCCTGGTAACGGTCAAGTAATCTGGGATTAGCTTCAACTGTTTGATAATACAAACCACCATGGTAATTCTCAGGTGCATGGTAATACTGATAAGTAAAACCTAAACGCAAATTATGTTCTTTGACTTTTTTTGTTAGTTCGGTTCGAGCAATAAAAGTTGTAATATCGACCTGTGGGTAATATTGAGTCGAAACCAACTGAACAGCACCGTCATATGGATTTTGCGTCCCATAATAGTTATAAAGTTCTCCTGCACTTCTCTGATCTGGGTCAACAACCTGCAAACTGATCGGGTACATTAATGGAAATGCAGCTTTGGATTTCATAAACATAGAGGAATAAGTCAGCTTCATGTCGTTTGTGAAGCTATGATCTCCACTAAGGTAAAAAGCATTGGTCAAGTTTTGAGAAGCATCATCGCTCGCCATATCTCCCATTTTCGCTTCTCCGGTATTATTATCGTAATATGGAAATATACCATCACGTAATAGATAAGAGTCTTTTCCTAAACGAAATCCGTCAATTTCTTCAGTCTCTCCGCCGCCTTTGTATACAAAAGGTTGATAGTTCCCAAAAACCGGTGTCTTCACATCTGCATACTTATAAAGAAAGTTCACACTCCCTTGCTTGTATTTCTTGGAAATCCCGACTTTAAACATCTCAGCTCTTTCCAGGTAAGGAGAAAACATGTAATTTGCTCCCGTTCCTCTTTCGTAATTTTCATAAATACTCGCCGTATATCCCCATCCCTTTTTACCTATCGGACCGGATATATTAGCATCATATCTCAGGGTACCGAAATTATTCGTAAAAACGGAAGCAACCCCCTTAAATCTGCGCCCAGGAGTTCTATCCCAAGATGTTACAGTATAACCTACCTTTCCATATGTCAGTGCTCCTTCCTGAAAAGACATCAAACCTATACGGCCAATACTACTGTCATACCTCCAGGCAGTTGTAGGCATTTGTGTCCAAAACGTGTAAACAACAGGGATATCGTTTTCGAGAATTAAGATATCACCGGCGAAAGGCAAGCCAATATTTAATTGGCGGGGGCTGGTTGAACTTTCTGCGCTCAACATCACATTGCGGTTCTTTTCCTCTTTTGTGTTAATAACGCTTGTAGAATCTTGCTGGGCGCCCGAAGCGTTCTGATTAGCAGTAACACCTATCGATACTATAGCTAAAAACAAGAGTAATTTTTTTCTCATAAGATTTTAATTTGAAATTGGATTAGTTAATAATCTTAATACGTAAACTTTACGCAATGATAGTGATTTCTTATTTTTATTCCGTAATAATTACGGTTTAATTATTGTCATATGCTTAATAACATATTTTCGTAGCTCTTTAAACCTCTATTGCACTTCGATGAAAAATAAGGTAGGAGAGGGTTCTGTTACATTCGACTATTTCGGTGAGTATTGATCAATCTTTTTGTCTTTCTTCCCAATCTCTAGATACAAAATGATAAACATGAGCCGGTCTGCTACCTTAAAAAATATTCCATATTAATCTGTATTATTGACGGAATATTTTATTTTCTTTGTATTCAGCTTTAATATTGAAATAATGGAACAAGATTATCTTAAAAATAATCCTTTGATCTTGGGAGAAAAGGAGTTTCTGCAAAATGTATCCATTGACAATGTAATTTTTGGGTATCATGAAAAAGAGTTGAAAGTATTGCTGCAGAAACCACAAGGTTTATCAAAGTGGCTACTACCTGGAGGTTACATAAAAAAAACAGAGGAAATCTCGGCAGCAGCAGAAAGAATTGCAAAAGAAAGAACCGGGCTTGATAATCTATTTCTGCTACAATTTAAATCATTTGGAAAACCGGACAGACTTCAAGATCCTGCATTCACACCGGAATCACTTAGCAAACTTTCGAATATGAATATTAATGCTGTTAACTGGCTTTTTGAATATCATGTTTCCGTTTGTTTTTATACATTAACCGAGTTTTCTAAAGTTAATCCCAAGGGTGACTTTTATTCTGAGCAATGTTCTTGGTGGGGTATAAATGAAATACCTGATATGTTGTTTGATCACAGGCTAATTATCACAGAGGCATTGAAATCGTTGCGCTTGCATCTCTATCATTATCCTATTGGTTTAAATCTACTCCCTAAGAAATTCACACTTCCAGAAATTCATGCTTTATATGAGACTATTCTGGATAGAGAATTGGACAGTAGAAACTTTTCAAAAAAACTTATTAAAACTGGTATCATAAAAAAACTAACTGAGAAAAAGAGTATAGGAGCTCACCGATCGCCTTTCCTATACAAATTTGATAATAACGTTTACAAAGAAGCTTTGGAAAATGGAATGGCACTAATTATTTAATGTTACACTGCCTCGTGTTGACAAAAGTATAGAAGAGGATTAAAGAGGTTACTTTATTTCTTTCATGAAGTAATTTTTTCGTCGGAAATCAATTGCAGATTGAAGCAAAATCTATTTTCAAGAGGAAATGCAATTAGGACACAATTTACATCATACTCATGGATGTCAACTAACAAAATTTCATTACCTGTTATGTACTCCTATACTCCTTTGGGGAGACACCAACATGCCGTTTAAAGTATTTTCCAAAAAACGATTGCGATGGAAAGCTTAGTGCATTACTGATTTGCTGAACGGTCATATCAGTTGATCTTAACAGGGCTTTTGCTTCTAAAACCACAAAGTCCTTGATCCACTCATTCGCAGACTGTCCACTTGTTTCTTTCAATACTTTAGACAAGTGCTTGCTAGTAAGACATAGCTTTTCTGAATAAAAATCAAGAGATCGGTTTTCTTTAAAATTTGCACTAACCAATTCTAAAAAACGTTCACTTAATAATTCTTGCTTCTGGAGTTCTTCTGTACTAGGCAGTTCCTGAAATTTATAATTAAATTCGAGAAAAAACGCCTGAGTCAAATGCTTCATTATATCGTCACGATTTTGATTATTGCCGAACTGAGCAGTCCTTTTAAACATCCGATAATAATCAAGCGTAATGATCAGTTCTTCTTCACTCATCGGAAGCCAAGGATCATTGAAAATAGATCGGAAAATCGGGAAGCGCTCGTAGGAATCTATCAACAAATGGTCAGTAAACTTCTTCGACATAAGAGTAAAACATCCAGTAAAATCATCACTAAACTCGTCGATCTGAAGCACCTGCTCTGGCATTACAATAAACAATCCAGGGGCACACACATTGAACTGCTGAAGATTTACTGAACCACTCATCTCTCCTTCAATACAAAGAACGATGATAGTTATATCAACTTTGAAAGGGAATTTTTTCTCGGGGATGAAGATAGGAGAATCCACCATGACATAATCCAAATCTATAGCGTCTATTTCTATTTCGTCCAGGACCGCCCGCGAAATTGAAGCTGAAATTAAATCACTCATGTCATTTTGGAGTAAAAATAGAATTTTTTTATTGATTCACTCCACAAAATGCGCCTATATGTCCAATATATGAGCCATATCGACCTTTGCCAATCTATTTTGTGCGAATAAATTTGTCGCTCAGTTATTACATGGTTATCGGTAACTTCTAATTATAATGAGCAAAATTTCAACAGTATCAATTTCAAAATAAAGATATGAAGGACAGTATCGTAACAATAGTATTAGCCGCCCTGTTATTGTCGTGTTCAGGGAACAAACAGAAAGAAGAGTCATTTGTCAGAAATGTAAAAGTTACAAACGCTACAAGAGTAAATGAATTATCAAAATTGAGCTACTCTGGTGTAGTTCAAGGAGCACATGATATAAATGTGGGTTTTAAAACAGCCGGACAGATTCAGAAAATCTATGTCGATCAAGGAGATTATGTGAAGAAAGGACAGCTTTTAGCGCAACTTGATTCATCAGATTACAAATTGGGATTAGATACTTATAAAATACAATATGCACAGGTTAAAGATGAAGTTAGCCGCCTCAAAGCCATGTTAAATGCCAAAACAATTTCAGAGAATGATTACGAAAAAGCAAAAGCAGGATTGGACCAACTGGAAATTCAGGTGAAAACGTATCAAAATAAGGTGAATTACACAACGTTGTATGCTCCAACATCAGGCTTTATCCAATCGGTTAATAACGCCCCCTCAGAAATGATTGATGCCGGTTCACCACTTTTTAGCCTCATAGATAATTCGAATTACGAAGTTGAAGTGGATATCCCGGCTAAACAGTATGTTGAAAAAGAGCTATTCAAAGGCTATTTTATGACCTCAAGATTTATTGGAGACAAAGAGTTAACGCTTAATCTTGTTTCTATTAGCCCCAAGGCAGATGGTAATCAATTGTACCAGATGCGGTTTATTATTGAGAATCCCAATAGTAGAATTACGGCCGGGATGAATATTGAGTTACACATTGAAAAAGAGAATATTGAGCACATTAATAAGTACACCATCACACCCCACGCCGTTTTTTCCAGGAATGAAAAAACATATGTATGGATTTATTCTGATGGTAAAATTACAAGTAAGGAAGTTAAAGTTGATGGTATTGACGAGAATGGTGACCTATACATCTCAGGAGTAACCGAAAGTATGCAGATTGTTCGTGCCGGAGTTAATGCACTGCATGAGAATGAAGCAGTAGTAGTTTTGAAAGACGCTAGTGAAACCAATATTGGAGGACTCTTATAATGAAGATTACAGATTTTTTTCTTAAACGTCCTACACTTTTATGGTCGTTTTTAGCAATATTTCTGGTCGCCGGAGTACTTGCATTTAAAGCAATGCCAAAACTAGAAGATCCAGCAGTGGCAGTTAAGCAAGCAATGGTAGTTGTCCCATATCCCGGAGCAAATGCACATGAAGTAGAACTCAAAGTTGTGCAGGTAATGGAAGACAAACTTCGAACCCTGCCAAACGTTTATAAAATACGTTCAGAGTGCCAGGCTGGAATGGCTATGATTTCTGTTGAATTTGATATGACTGTTCCGATTGTCAAAACTGAACAGTATTTCGATTTGCTTCGTCGTAAAGTCAATGACGTTAAATTATATCTTCCCCAAGACTGTGGTGACCCGGTAGTTATTGACGATATGATGGATGTATATGGTATCTTTTACTCACTTTCGGGTGATGGATACGATTACTACGAACTAAACAAGTATGCAAAGCTTATTCAACGCGAACTATTAACTGTAAAAGGAGTAAAGCGCATCAATCTATTCGGAAACCGTAGTGAGGTTATCAATATCACACTATCAAAAGAAAAAATAGCCAGAAATGGAATGATTCCTAACCAGATCATGATGTCTTTACAATCAGCCACTTCAACTGTTGGAGGTGGTAAATACCAAACCGGAGCTGATGATTTACGGGTACGGGTAAACGCTGAAGTAAAAACTGTTGAAGATTTAAAAAACCATCTGATAAAAACCACAGATGGAAAGCGAATAAAATTGGGAGATATTGCTGATATAGAGCGTGCTTATGCCGAACCACAAACAAGAGGATTCTTTGTTAACGGAAAACCTTCCATTGCTATAATGGTAGCCATGGAAGATGACGTTGTGGTGCCTGATGTAGGTAAAATAGTTGATGCAAAACTTGCTGAAGTAATTCAAACACTTCCTGCAGGAATTGCTACCGACAAAGTATTTTTTCAACCGGACAAGGTAAGTGATGCCATCAGCTCATTTATGTGGAACCTGGTTATATCGGTTGTTATTGTGATTATCGTTCTGATATTTGCAATGGGATTTCGGAGTGGCATGATAATCGGCTCTGGATTGATTCTTACGATTGCCGCATCATTTCCAATTCTGTTAACCCTGGGAACCACTATACAACGTATTTCTCTGGGCGCCTTTATCATTGCTATGGGAATGCTTGTTGATAATGCGATTGTAATTATGGATGGTATTATTGTGGACAGGAAGAAAGGTTTTGGTCCCAAAACATATTTACATAATATTGGTAAAAATAATGCTCTTCCGCTTTTAGGTGCAACAATCATTGCCGTGTCAACATTTATCAGTGTTTTTCTGGCCGACGGCTCTGCTGCAGAATATGCCAGTGACTTATTCCTTGTTTTATGTGTAAGCCTACTTATAAGTTGGGTGTTAGCGCTGGTGCAAGTTCCGTTTTTTGCTAAAGTATGGTATTCTCCACGATTAACAGAGAAAGAAAAGGGAAAAATAAGCAACGGTGATGTTATGAATGGAAAAGTGCATCGTTTAGTGCACAAGCTGATGACATTCTTTATACGCTATCGCAAAACAACGATTGCTTTTGCCTTTGTTGTATTACTGCTTAGTTTGTACGGGATGACAATCGTAAAGAATCTTTTCTTCCCCGACTTTGATTATAAGCAATTTATTGTCGAATATCATATGCCTTCCCAAACTGCCCCGGATAAAGTACGTGATGACTTAATTGAAATATCGGACTTGCTTTCACAGAATCCGGCTATTGAGAGAGTAACCGCCAGCCAAAGCGGGGCTCCAGGCATGTACTGTCTGGTCCGCCCTATGACTAATGGAGGAGAGAGTTATGGCGAATTAATTGTGGATTGCCCAGATTATAAGACTGTTTGTGAACAAATTCCAATTGTACGTAAACAACTGAGGGAACAATATCCAGATGCATACATTCGTATCCGTAAATATAATTTCTCGATAACCACTTCGCACACTGTCGAAGTTGAATTTGCAGGACCCGATCCGGCGGTACTTCGCGATCTGAGTCGCCAGGCAGAAGATATTATGCGCGAATGTCCATTCGTTGATCCCTATTCGGTATCGAACAACTGGAAACCTCAGGAAAAAACGCTTTTAGCTCAATATAATCAGCAGGATGCTTTACGGGCAGGAATTAACAGAGGCGATATTGGGAATGCACTTCAGGCAGCAAATAATGGGATGACGATTGGTGTTATCAATGACGCAGACAATATGGTACTGGTAAACCTAAGAGTGCGCAATGAAGGTGGCTCGCCTATTGAGAATATTCGTGATGTCCCAGTGTGGACAATGATGAACGTTAGCATATCAGAGGAAGATCTGACGGGAATTATGACAGGAGGAAAATCGATGTCTGAGTTACAGGATGGTATGTTTAAGTCAATTCCACTAAGTAATGTGACAGATGATATTGCCCTAAGGTGGGATGACAACCTTGTTCGTCGGGTAAATGGCCAGCGGGTTATTGAAGCAGAATGCGATCCAAATTATGACTTGTGGGATGCTACGCCTGCAAAAGTTCTTGCAGATATTCAGGGCGAAATAAATGCTATTGACCTCCCGCAAGGTTATTCTGTGCACTGGACAGGAGAAATTGAGATGCAGAAAGATGCGACGGCCAGTACTTTGAAATGGATGCCATTAACACTTGCCATCATTCTGATTGTATTGCTCTTACTGTTTAACAGCTGGCGACAGGTAATATTAATTCTTATTATTATTCCATTTGTTTTTATTGGCATAACTCCAACCTTATTACTAACTAAATCGCCCTTTACATTTATGGCTATCATTGGAATGATGGGGCTTATGGGGATGATGGTGAAGAATGCAATTGTGCTTGTAAATGAAATAAACCGTTTGCAGGAGGAAGACAAAGCACATCCATATAATGCCGTAATAAAGGCAACAATATCGCGTGTCACACCGGTATTAATGGCATCGTTAACAACCATTGTGGGGATGGTTCCGTTACTTGGTGATCCGATGTATAGTTCAATGGCTCTAACGATTATGGGAGGACTTGCCGTTGGAACCGTAATAACCTTGTTGCTCTTGCCTCTATTATACACAGCATTTTATAGAATCAGAAAACCAAATAATTAGAAAACCATGAAAAACACCATAATCTCAATCTTGTTGGTAGTAGCATCCTTTGAGTGCTACGCCCAGGAAACAATTACTCTTTCTGTTGAACAATGCAAGGAAATGGCATTGCAACAAAGTGAAGATATGAAGATTGCGGGTAATGCAACAGCACAAGCACAATACGATAAGGAAATTGCATTTGCAAATTACTTGCCAAATTTAGAAGGGTCGGCTATGGGCATTTACCTGGCGCCGGATATCGATTTCGCAGGCTCATCTTTGGTTATCAAAGGTATGTATACCGCAGGACTTGCAATACAACAACCTATATATGCCGGAGGTAAAATCAGAACTGCAAACAAACTTGCAGAGATTGGTATTGAAAGCAATGCCGAACAGGAACGAATGACAAAAGCTGAGGTAATAGCTAACGCCCAAAACAATTACTGGAGTTATATTGCGGTGCAGAATAAAATCAAACTCATTCAGGCATATGAATCTCAACTTGATACATTGCAACTACAAATGCAAGTTTCACATGAGGCGGGCATGACTACGGAAAATGATTACCTGCAAGTAGTAGCCAAGCTTGGTGAGATAAAATATCAGATGTTGAAGGTAAAAAACGGAGCCAATCTTTTAAGGCAATCCTTGTGTTATGTTACCGGTCTGTCTCCCAATACTCAGATTATTCCAACTGATACAATTATAGAAATAGGCAGAGTTCAAAGTACAGGGCTTGACTTATCAAAACGCCCTGAAATAAAGTTATTAGAAATTGCTGTACGAGCTAGTGAACATCAAATAACTATGGTTAATGCGGACAAGCTGCCACAGATGGGAATAGCAGCCGGTTACACATGGTATGGAAACTTAAAAACAGAAGGAGTGACAGAATACGAAGGAGAGCAAATACCATATTCAAAAACCATAAATGGAGGTATGCTCAACGCTATCGCTTCACTATCAATACCTATATTTCACTGGGGCGAAGGGCAAAAACATGTGAAAAAAGCAAAACTGGATTTGGAAAATGCGCGATACGAAAAGGAGAAAAATTCTCGTTTAATGACTTTGGAAGCGAGCAATGCATTAAACAATCTTCATGAGAGCCTCGCAATGATTGATGCGGCTGAGTTTGCAATGAAACAAGCAAATGAAAATCTGCGTGTTATGAAAAGCAAGTATAGTGTAAAACTGGCTCCCTTATCAGATCTTCTTGCAGCGCAAGCTCAATGGCAAGAGTCAAATAGTAATCTTATTGAAGCAAAAACACAATACAAAATATACGAGATAGAGTACCTAAAGTCTGTAGGTAGATTAGATTGATGCTTGAATTCCAATATTTGTTTCTATTCTAAAAAAGGCATATCTAACGTGACAGAATCAATGATTTTACGACTGATCATTTTTTCACCTATGTATTTTTTCGATTCACAACTTGAATCATAGAGGAAATAATAAGAATGAAAATTCGTGCAGTTAAGTCTGATTTTAGTTCGTAGCTGATTTTCTGAATTCGGAAAAGTTGTATTTATTCTCCAAGGAGTATAAAATACATGATTCTAGATTCGACATTTTTTTTAGCTAATGAAATTAACAGAACCGGATGGTTAGACCAAACCGATAACAATTAACAATAAATAAAAAAACAAGATATAATGAAGAGAAAGATAAAACTAATGATGATTGCAATTTTTATGAGCTCCTTCGTTTATGCTGAAAATGAACCAAATAATTTTTTTATTGGAAAGTGGGATATAATGGCTTACGGAACCATATCTGGAGATCAACAAATGATTATTGAACTAAAACGTGTTGACGGAAAACTAAAAGGTGCAATTGTCGGTCCTACTGATGATATAAAGTCCTTTTATAAAATTGAAGAGAAATCAGATACGGTAAAGCTACATTTTAAACATTTACTTTTCAAAGTTAATCTACAGCTTTATAAAGTTGACGAGGATCATGTTACGGGTAAGTTACAGAATCGTTATACTGCTAAAGGAGCCAGATTGAATATCAAGACAAAATATCCCTAAAGAATATCATGTCTAGATTGGAATTTGAATTAGACAACAAGCTTGTAATTGTTCAAAAATGGCCTATTTGTATTTCTCTCTTGGGTTACAACGATTCGTTAAAGCCAAATAATGAATTAATTTTCAAATGACAATTTCTCAGATAATGTATGCGAGCGTATAGCCTTTCTTCGCTGCTCCGAAGTATTTTGAATAAAAAATATGATATTTCTCTTTAACTTTCTATGCTTCCATTGAACTAGAAAGCCATTTTATCCGAACTAAATGGTCATTCAGAAGAAATGACCTATAAAAATTAAATTACCAAACCATCACTGATACAAGGATAAATCCCATTATCAATTTAGTTCAATTTTTATATCTTTGATATTGAAAATAATTTTGTTTAAATATAAGAGAGACTTTATCGAGAACAAAGTTACCCAAACTCCACAAAACACTGACTATAAGCGTATAAAAAGACAAGAACCGTCTTATTCTGGGCACTTCCCTCAAGTTAAATCATACTTTTTCACTATAACTCTCAACAAAATTCACTTCAGAGTCATAGTCCCACGCACATTTCAAACTAATAAGACTTAAATTAAAGGAGACTAAATCGAGACCACATTGATTTTCTACCAGAAATTTCCTATTTTTAATCCAAATATGTAAAGTTCTTTAAATGTGCACTAAACGGTGACCCGTAAAAATAAACCGCAGTAAATCACTGATATAGAAGCATTGATGGGATCAGGTTCGAATCCTAGTATTACGACCAGATTTTCAACAGAAATCTTTTCATAACTTTTGAAATTTTTTCATCGACAATCTTTGCGTAAATCTGCGTTGTCTTTATTCAAGTATGCCCCAGCATTTTTGAAACTGTTTCAATCGGTACGCCATTTGCCAGAGTAACAGAAGTAGCAAAGGTTATGCCAGACGACGTGCACAGATAAATTCTTTATGATTCCGCAGATACCAGCCAGTTCCTCGAGGTGCCAATTATCTAATTCAATTTCCCTTTTTTCACGATGCCTTAAAAAAATCTGATTTTATCTCTAGTATTCGAAATCGCCTTAAAATTTAATCCCGGGAACATTGAATGTCTCCCGGGATTTTCTTCGAAAATGAAGAAATCTAACTAAAACTAACCAACTGTTTCTTTAGCTCAACACACATACCAATCAATAAGAATACATCTTTATTCTAAACACTTTTACTTCTCCTGGTTTTATAATAGGTCCACCCAAAGCTGTTTCATCCCCGTTTAACCGGTGCATTTTCATTTCTCCATGTTCGAAAGTAACTTCGTCCACAGATATATAATCTGTGTATAATTTGGGATTGGATTGTGATCCGCCAATGGCAACCTGAAGACCACCAACTCCTCCGGCAAGCAAAAATTCATCATCACTCAGTTTTATTACAATCAAGCCGGCAGGACTTCGATCTTCCTCTCCATCAATCCCAAACCTTCCACCTGTCTTCTTAAATAAGCCCGCTGAAGAGAATCTGGACATGTAAATAGTGTAATCTCCCATACTAATTTTGGCATCTTCATCTCCTTCTCCTAAAAACAATGCCGTCATGTCATCGCTTCTTCGATATTTATTGATATAAGGTTCAAGATTTTGCAATACGCCATACACTTTTTTAAGGGATTCATCATTGGGATCCGCTGAATTGAAAAGGCCGTTTCCATCAATTCCAAAGGGTGCGTAACACAATGCATCATATTTACCAAAAGCATATAAAGCCCGGGCCGAACCACCCAAATCGGGTGTTGTTTCGGGAATGAAAACTGGATTTCCGGATCGAGAAAACTCCTGGCATACCCAGTCAAATTCTTCAACAGCGTAGATATCTGCCGCTAAAAAATCAATCATTGGTGCTGCAGCTCTCCATACGTCAATAACATGAGGTAATGGTCCTCCAGACGGATACCTTCCCGGGTTTATTGCCCGAGGCTGTTTTATCCATGCATTGGCAAACATCGGCAAATTATACTTCCTTTTTCCTGCTTCTGTAATCTCTCCAATATATTGAGCAAAATGCCAAGCCATAAATAGCTCTTCAGTATAATAACCAAAGTTTGTTTTCCATTCTTCTCCGCGATACTTCTCCCCTTTTCCAAATACCTCCTCCCAGGTACCTTCCATACGAAATCCATTAGCTTGCCAATTTTTCAATAATGCAGGATAGAGTGAGCCTTTATGCTTATTTAAATACTTCATTAGCACTGTGGGAACTTGTTCCTCGAAAGCTTTATTTGCCTGCTCACTATAATCTCTCGCAGAACCAAGCACTCCAATTTCGTTTTGCACCTGGATCATAATTACGGTCTGCTCTTTCTCATCAATCTTTTTTATATGACTCATTAGCTTTGAAAAGGCTTCTTTGTCGGCTTTGAGAGATTCATCACCAAAAGTTGAAAGTGTATTCAGTACTCTACCACTTCTCAATTCCATTAATGGATATTTATTTGTATTCTTTTTTACCCATTCTGGGACATAGGTAGATTTACCATTTTTCCAACTTCCAAACCATAAGACAATTAAACGCAGATTTTCTTCTCGGGCCCCGATAACCATGCTATCAACGAGGGAGAAATCAAACTGCCCTTGAACGGGTTCAATCAATTCCCAGGAAACCGGAGCAATAACAGTATTTAAGTTTTTGTCCTTCATTTGTTTCCATAGAGGTCTCATTGAGTGTGCGCTACCTGTACTGGAATTGTGCAACTCACCCGCAAACATCAGATATGGTTTTCCATCTACAATCATCTCTGACGTTCCATTCTTCTCTTTCAAATGAGGCAACTTCTTTTTTTGAGCCACACCGTTAAAAACCGCCATGACAAAAAATAGAACTAACAATTTTTTCATATCCATTTGTGTATATATATTATAAATTAAACCAAGAATTATATCTATTTCATACAACTAAATCCAATATCCTGTTTTTCATATTTTTATCGAACTCATTCTGCAATTTCTTGAAACCTTCAGTGTAGTCTCGGCTATGCATAGAAGAGTCCTGTAAATTTGATTTTAATCGGCGTACTTTCAATTAGGTGTATCTTCAAAATCTAAAAATGCCAGAACTATACCTCTCTTTTTATATAGGAAGAATAATCCTTTAACTGAGGTAGATAATCCTGATTGAATAATTTGCTTGAAATCACGAAATCGGCTGTTGATCTATTGGTTGCAGTGACAACGTTGTATACCGCACAAATTCGTAATAAAGCTTTAACATCCACGTCGTGAGGTTGTGGTTGCATCGGATCCCAAAGAAAAATGAGGATATCCACCTTTTGCTCCGCAATTAAAGCCCCTAGTTGCAGATCTCCGCCAAGCGGTCCCGATTTCAATTTCTCAACAGAGGGAGGAACTTCTGCGTGCAAACTGCACTTCAACGATATTGCTTCTTCAACGAGCCGCCCCGTGGTTCCGGTACAAATTAAATTGTGCCGGACTAACTCCTTCCAATTATATGATACCCAGTCGGTCAAATCCACTTTCCGGTTGTCATGTGCAACAAGAGCTATGTTCTTCTTCCTTTTTAAGCGTTCCATATTTAAGCTGTTTGTTTTAGTTAATTGTGATTACCAGTTTTGCTATATGCGAATTGTAAAGGCGGTTAATTTTCAATCAGTTTTGTCATTTGCTTACCAACTAAGTTTGAAGCAAATCCTGCATTTAATCGATATATTAGATTCATGATCTTCGAATCTTTCCCAACAAAGATTCTTGTTTTGTCTTTTTCTATCCCTTTAATGATCTGTTGCGCTGCTTTTTGAGGAGTAAGGATCATTGCTGATTTCCCGGATGTTTCCATCTCAGGAGCGGCTGTCAACCCGGAATTCTTCATAATATTGGTACCTACAGCACCAGGGTAAACAACTGAAACTTTAACATTGGTATTTTTCAGTTCTTCAATAAGCCCCTCTGTCATCAATTTCACGGCAGCTTTTGCTGCTCCGTAAATGGCTTGTCCGGGAACGGGCAAAAAACCACCCATACTGGATGTATTTATAAGATGAGCACTAGGACTTTTCAGCAGATAAGGAAGAAAAGCTTTGGTCATAAACAAGCACCCTTGAAAATTTACTTCCATCACCCGATCGATATCCCTGTAAGCCAGCTCATGCAATTTGACAAATGGCTGAATAATACCTGCATTATTAATTAAGCCATCTATCTGATTAAATTGACTAACGATCTGATCCCGCAATACTTCTATCTCGCGCAAGTCTGTGACATCCACCGCATAGGGCGTCAATTTTTTTTTATAATCCGGGTCAACAACATTGTTCAACTCAGCCAGTGCTTGCTGATTGATATCCAATGCCAAAACGTGCGCTCCTTTCCTTAAAAGAACATGAACAAGTTCTCTTCCAATACCGTTTGCAGCACCAGTTACTATTATGTTTTTATCATATATTTTCATTGGTTAGAATTATTTTGTAATGATGAAATGAACCTATCAACGAAATTTCTATCATTGCCCTTTCTCCAAGACCTGATTGAATCTATTTAAAAGTTAATACATTATACATCTACACCATCAAGATTTATTGCACTTGTATAGTCAGTGAATCGCTTTTTAATCCTTTTGCATTAGCCTTTAATACTATTTCACCGGAATTATTTTTGGGCCGTAAAATGACAAGCCCTTTTCCCTGATAAACTTTTTTCCTTAACTGTTGGAAACTTGATATATCTGTTGGATTTCCATTTCCAACTCCGGCTAAAACTCCCACTTCTGTTATATTATAGTTAACTTCAATATCACTTACGTAAGGGACAACATTGCCCAGCTCATCAACAATCTCAACCGATACATATGCTAAGTCTTTGCAATTTGCATTAATTTTATTCCGATCAGAAACTAGTCGAATTTCAGTTGGTTCACCCACCGTTTTTATTGCAGTGCTTGCTACTGGTTTTCCATCAACATACCCTTTAGCGACCAAAGTACCTGGTTCATAAGGAACCCGAAAACTGGCCGTAATCGAACTATCTGGTATTTCTTGTGTATCGATTACTTTACCGTTTAGCTCGAGCCTTACATTCTTAGCTTTTGAATACACTCGAACCAACAATGTATCTCCTTCAGATCCTGGCCAGCTCCAGCTTCTTTGCTCATCGGGCCACCCCCACTCACTTATATAATATTTCATTCCTTCTGGAACAGAAAATTCCTGCACCATCATTTCAATTTTACTATTGTCCCACACTACATCACGATAAAAGGATTGTGGCTTTTTATTGCCAATAAAATCTAAATCACCACAAAAGGCGTTAAACCAAGGCCACCCAATTTTATTTGATCTCTGTGTCTCTGGGATTATGGCTGAATTTGCAATTCCTGATTCTCCTCTGTAGTCCAAAGCTGTCCAAACAAAGTCTCCGATGACATACGGATGCTTTTTAACTAATTCCCATATTTCATATGCATCACGGGGATACGATTCCGTTCCAACCATAATCTTTTCGGGATACTTCTCATGATCAGGCTCATATTTCTCGTGCAAATAATTATAGCCGCCAACATCAAGTATATCAAAAATCGGAGGAGAAAAATCTTCCCATTTTAAATTCTTATCCCAATAAACACATACGGCCTCTGTAACCATCCGCGTTGGATCCAGTTCTTTTACTCTGTCTTTCAGCATCTTTGTTGTTTGCAGCCGTTCGGCATCTGAAGGACGCTCTCTTATTTCATTTCCAATACTCCACAGAATGACTGACGGATGATTACGATCCCTTAAAACCATATTTGTTAAATCTTTATCCCAATATTCGTTAAAATATTTATGGTAGTCATCCCCCCACTTTCCTTGCCTCCATACATCAAATGCTTCATCGACAACATACATTCCTATCCGATCGCAAACTTCTAATAATAATTCTGAAGGAGGATTATGGCTGATTCTTATTGCATTAAATCCGTTCTTCTTTAGCAATTCTATTTTCCGCTCTTCGGCTCGTTCAATTGAAATTGCTCCCAAAGGACCGTTATCATGATGAATACAACCTCCTTTTAAAAGCACAGATTTCCCATTAACTAGTAATCCGTTTTCTGCATCTATCTTAATTTCTCTAATTCCAAAAGGAACGGATACTTTATCGACTTCTTTTGACTGATGTAATACATCTACGTTTGCAGCATAAAGTATAGGAGTTTCAGCAGACCACAAAAGCGGATTTTTCAAAATAATCTGTTGTTCAATTTTTGTTTTATCATGAGCCTGGATGTTTATTTGGCGTTTTATTTCGCCAACTATTTTACCTTCCGGATTTACAATTTTAGTTTGTAAAACAAGACTTGCATCTTCGTCATTATCGTTAACAATAGTAGTTGCGACATTTATACTTGCTAATTTTTCAGACACTGTTGGTGTTGTAATGTTTATGCCCCAAATATCAATATGTAAGGGATTCACCACAGTTAAGTTAACATGCCGATATATACCTGAACCAGCATACCATCTACTATTTTTTCCTTCATTTTTAACCTTTACGACAATTAAATTTTCTTGATCCTCTGGGTTTAGGTAAGGTGTCAATTCATAGTAGAAGGGGGTGTAACCATTGGGATGATTCCCAAGATAATGTCCGTTAACCCAGACTTTTGAATCCATGTAAACGCCATCGAACTGAATGAAAACTTTTTTCCCAACTTCATCTGCTGTAAGCTTGAAGAACTTCCGATACCATCCTATTCCTCCGTAAGTATATCCATCATATTTCCTGGTTGAAGAGCCTCTATAAAACGGTCCAATAGCAGTATCATTTTTTTGAATTGGAATATCTTCAGCGCTCCAATCGTGGGGTAGATCGATTTTCCGCCAATTTGAGGCATCATAACTTAATTTTTCAGGCCCAGCAGAAATAGTATCATGTTTAAAACACCAATCGCTATCAAACGAGCGTGTACGAATATCCGTACTATTTTGTGCCTTCAATGTCACAAATGAAAGCATGATGCAAACGAGGAGGACTCCTACTTTTTTAAACTTCATCTCTTATAGATTAATAATATTTATTTCAGTGCTAATTGATCTGTGCTTTATATCGTAGTATTTAAAGATGCTTTTTTAAGAATTCTGAGCTAATCCAAAACGATTTCACAGGTGAATCATCAACCCAGTTTTTATGAGTTTCAAGAATAATGGCTTTCACTCCGTTCTTTTCCGCTGTGGTAATTAAGTCTTCCAAGTTCGTGTTTCCTGCACCTAACTCCATTCCGTGGGACTCTATAATTGATCCCATTTTACCCTTCTTTCTATTTCCCCGATCATTGATATGGTAGAGTTTCATTCGGGATCCTAACTTTTCTATCCATTTCACAGCATCGCATCCGGCTTCAATTGCCCAATATGAATCAAATTCGAAATTGACATAATCTGGGTTTGTTTTTTCCAACAACAGCTCATAGGCTGTTTCTCCGGATTCGACCCGTCGGAATTCGCAGTTATGATTGTGATACAAGAAATTGATTCCTCCTTCTTTCAAAAGTTCACCTGCTTTATTCAGGTTCTCTGCCAATTCTAACACCGCTTCTCTACTTGAATAGTCATAGCGAAACATTCCAGTAACAACGATAAAGTCTGTTCGATAAGCTTTTGCTTCTTCTATTATTTCGTCGGGATCCTTTAGAATACTTCTCAGATCTTCATGGATACTTACCACCTTTAATCCCGATTCGGCAATCAGATTGTGCCAATTTAGTTTTCCACTGTTCCCGGTTGGCATACCTGCCATCCAGGTTATAATGGGTACAATAAAGGGAACTTTCTTAATCATGAAACCATTCAACTCGATCCCCTCAAAACCCGCAGCTTTTACTAATTTCAATGCCAACCTGGCATCCTCTTCAGTTTGAATCACCTTGCGCAGTTGAAATTGCTGAATGGCTTGTATGGGCTTCCTTTCAGCCTTTTGAAATTTGGGTTCATGAGAATTTAAATATCGTTCGAGCTCTTCTTTAGGGAGATTAAACCCGTGCGAACCAAAAACTCCCTGATATATTACCACAACAAAAATGAATAAGATCACTAAAAGGGAAGCGAGTATCGTCTTACGTCTTGATTTTATCATATTTTATCTTTTCTATGAAAAAGTTATCCCGTTTCTTTTCATCCTTAGCCCTAAAGCGATTTTTTAACCATATCAAATTGTAGATCACTTAAACGTCAATACAAATTCACTAATACCAGAACCAACCTCAACACTATTTTGGTTTAGCGTTGACAAGTGAGTGTTATTTATCCCTTTAATATCCATAGACTCAGGAATAATAATTGTAGCAGTTGTATTCGCCGGTATTTCCACTTTAAGCCTCACCGTGTGTTCTGATTCCTGTTGCCATTGTGAGACAATCTTTCCATAAACGGATTCGTATTCGCCTTTTGCCCTGGTAATCCGTCCAGTGCTATCGAATACCGGCTTTATGATAATCTTCTTAAAACCAGGATCTTTCGGATCAGTATTAATGCCCAACATCGCCCGGTAAATCCACTCAACGACTGAACCAAAAGCGTAGTGATTAAATGAATTCATCTTTGGCGAACCGGTATCGCTATTCCATCGTTCCCACCACGTTGTGGCACCATTTTTAATCATGTAGCCCCAAGAGGGATAGGTTTCATTCTGCAATAAACGATAGGCAACATCCGCTCTGCCGTTATCTGACAAGGCAAACAGCAAATAGGGAGTCCCCAGAAAGCCGGTCGAGACATGCCAATCTCTGCTTTCGATGGCTTTAACTAATTTGTCTGTCACGACCTCTTTTAAGGTGTCGGGAACCATTCCCGTGTGTAAGGCAACGGAATAGGAAGTCTGACTACCTGAACCAATTGTACCATCGTCGGCTATAAAGGTTTGGTGAAATGCTGTCTGTATTCTTTTTTTAAGTTCGTTGTACTGGGTTGCTTCTTCTTCCTTACCGATAGCTGTTGCCATTTGTGACATCATTCGGGCGGTCATTCCCCACAAGCCAGTACTAATCAAATTATTCGGAGTACTCGGGTCAGGTGCCAGCCAATCGCCCAAAAAGCCTCCGGGACGGATATACTCTTCACTGGTTCCCTCCACATAATCCATGTAACGAACCATTGCCGGCCAATTTTCCCGGATAATGCTTTCGTCTCCATATTGCAGCCACGAGCTCCAGGGAACAATGACACCAGCATCCTCCCAGCCGGGAGCTCCATTTTTCCGGTTGCTTTTCGGAACTGCCGGAGCGGTATTGGGGAAGCCTCCGTCAACAGTTTGTTCATCGCGTACATCGTTCATCCATTTATGCGTGAAGGCAGCGACATCAAAATTATATGTCCCTGTGCGCCAAAAAACCTGCCCGTCTCCAGTGTAGCCCAAGCGTTCATCCCGCTGAGGACAATCCGTAGGGACACTGACAAAATTTCCACGTTGCCCCCAGATCCCCAGTGAATACATTTTATTAACCAAAGAACTGGACGTTTCAACAACCCCTGTCGGATTATCAACTGAACTGATTACTTCTGCTGTAATGGCCTCATCAGAAAGCTCTCCGGGATAACCAATAACTTCAACATATCTAAATCCATGGAATGTAAAATACGGACTATAAGATTCTTCACCCGATCCTTTAAGAACGTAACTATCGGTTGCTGTCGCTCCCCTTAGATTATCCACATACAACGTGTCGGGAGATTGAAGAATTTCTGCAAATCTGAGTTTGACTATTTCTCCTACCTCTCCTTGAACCTTCAGGTGCACCCAACCGACAAGGTTCTGACCCATATCTATTATCCACCGCTGTTTCCCGACCTGACGAATTTCAGCCGGTTTGACCAACTTGGTAATCTCGACCGGAGTGTTGACCTGAGCTGAGAGGATATCGTAATTGTTTGTTGCTACATTTACCCCTGCCCATTCACCATCATCAAATCCGATGTTCATCCAACCGTCCTGCTCCAGGCGGGCATCATAAAATTCCCCTGAATAGATTTCCGACTTCAAAATTGGAGAACGATCACTTTTCCATGTCTCGTCTGTTAAAATTTTCTCTGTTGTTCCATCCTTATATTGCACATGAATCTCTGCCAGCAGTCTATTGGGATGAGAAGCAAATAAATCAGACTCTCCATTCCACCCGAGTGGGCTTCCAAACCAACCATCCCCAAGCAATGAGCCAACGGCATTTTCTCCTTTACTCAATAGTTCGGTTACATCATAAGTCTGATAAATCAAGCGCTTGTTATAGTTCGTAAACTCCGGGGTTAAAAAATCAGTACCCACTCGTTTACCATTCAGAAACATCCTGTAACTTCCAAAAGCAGAAACATAGAGACGAGCTGATTCAATCTTTTTTCTCAACGTAAACTCCTTGCGAAACATAGCTGCCGGCTGCGATAGAGGTCCCGGATCCAGTCCGAAAATCGAATCATTCAACTCGCCAACAACTTTCGAAGGTTTCCACTCATTTTGACTTTCCGCTTTCGACATCCACTTGCCGGATGACGTCGGGAATTTTAGGACTTCTCCATCCATCTTTTCAATTGTCAACAGACCGGCAAAGGCAGCATACCTTCCAGAAAGAGGTCTACCTGTACCTGGCTTAAACGAAGCTGAACGCTGAGCTGCAACCCTCACCTCAATCATATTTTCTCCTTGTTCGAGATATTGTAGTATATCCTGTCGTTCGAATGCCTGCCAAGCTTTTTCTTTGGAATCCACCATCTTCCCATTGACCAACAACTCATAATCTCCCCGAGCCTCTGTTTGCATCGATGCAATCAACGGCAGCTCTTTCAAATCCAGCTGCATTTTAAATGAAGCTACCGTATTCCTCGGAACACGTGTTGCGTCCTGGTCCGACAACCAAATCCAGCGAATTGCCTCCCGGTCCATATTCAATTGATCTTGCTTTCGGGATATCCATCGGGCAGTCCAACCGTTACTGTTTAAAATACCCATCTCCCAGTAGGCTGGCTCCGACCAGGATGAAACATTCCCCCTGGTGTCCCATACCCGTACTTTCCAATAATACCGGGTTCCTTCCTTCAATTCAGGTCCTTCATAGGGAAGGCACACAGATTCGGCTTCCTCGATCACGCCACTGTTCCAGACATCACAACTTTTCAGCTTCAGATTCTTTAAACTAGTGGACACAATGATTTGATAGGCAGCCTGCTGCCAGTCTGATTCCAACGAATTTATCTTCCATGAAAATTGAGGATTCATATTCTCTATTCCCAACGGATTAACCCGGTAATCACATCGCAAAGCAGCTGGGACAATTGCTTTCCCGGTTGGTACTGAGCCTGATGACGTATTCGCATGAACCACCTTTAACAGGAAAAACGTAGCGAATAGTATTAAACTGATTCTTACTATTTTATTGACCATATCGTTATCGAAATTATTTCGTCCAAACAAAGGTTGCGCTTTTCACATCTCTTGAGTTAGTTCCTACATAAACTACAAATTCTCCTGATTCCCAATCCCAGTTAAGATCATGATTATAGAACTTTAAATCCTCCGGTTTTATCAGGAACTGAACTTGCTTTGTTTCTCCTGGCTGAAGAAATACCTTTTCAAACTTTTTCAGTTCTTTCACCGGACGCACAATCGAAGCAACCGCGTCGCTCAGGTACAACTGTACGGTTTCTTCTCCCGCGTATTTTCCGGTGTTGGAAAGCTCTACGTTCACAAGCAACTTTTCATTTTCTCCTGCCAGTAAGGTATCACTCAAAGATATTTCGCTGTAATTAAAAGTCGTATAACTTAATCCGAATCCAAAGGGGAATAATGGGGAATTCATTTCGTCCAAATAACGGGACTTAAACGTTCCTCTTTCCCCGTCCTTAAATGGCCTTCCTGTATTCTTGTGATTGTAATATACCGGGATTTGCCCCACTGAGCGGGGAAAGGTCATTGTAAGCTTTCCCGAAGGATTGTATTTCCCAAACAACACGTCAGCCAAAGCTACACCCGCCATTGTTCCAGGTCTCCAGGCCACCAAAACAGCATCTGCAAACTGTAAATCATCAGTCAGCGTAAGCGGACGACCATTAAGCAATACCAATACCACTGGTTTACCTGTTGCTTTAAGCTGCTTAAGCAGTTCACGTTGGCAACGAGGAAGAGAAATATTCGTCATTGATTTAGCTTCTCCGGAAACGTTCCTGGATTCCCCCAAAACGGCAACGATCACATCTGCGCTTTCAGTCAATTTTAGGGCCTGCCCAACTTTCTCCCTTTGCTCGTCCTCATCATAGTAACCAAAATTTCTTAAGTATCCCGGCTCATCGGTCAAAAAAGTACCTTCTGCTGAAACAAGATCATAGTTCTGCTGCCTGATCCCCTCCAAAATGGTCACAACACTGTCAGCTTTCCCATCAGGCGACCACATACTAAACATCTCATACTGGTCGTCAATGAGAGGTCCGATCAAGGCGAGCTTCATATTTGTTTTGAGAGGTAAGGTTTCATTTTCATTCTTCAGAAGCACCATCGATTTGGCAGCGGCAGACCTGGCAATATCTTTACTTTCCTTTGTCAACGTAACTCGCTCTGCTTTACCTGGATCATAATTCTTGTAAGGATCATTGAACAAGCCCAAATCATATTTTACTTCCAGGACTCTGCGACAAGCAACATCAACCTGTTTTTCTGTCACAGTTCCTTCTTCTACCAACTCTTTCAGGAAGGTTGTATACCCTTCGCTTGCCATATCCATATCCAAACCTGCATCAATAGCCTTTCTAACAGCTTCCTTGTAGTTGGCAGCGACTCCGTGTGGAATTAGCTCCTGAACACAATTATAGTCACTGACCACGAATCCTTCAAAACCCCATTCATCACGCAGTAAATCCGTAAGCAACCAGCGATTAGCCGTAGCGGGTATTCCTTCAATATCGTTAAATGATGTCATGATGCTTCCTGCCCCGGCATCGATAGCAGCTTTATAAGGCGGTAAATAGTATTGATACATAGTCTGACGGCTCATATCCACCGTATTGTAATCGCGCCCTGCTTCGGCTGCACCGTACAGTGCGAAGTGTTTCACACAAGCTAATAACGATGTCTCATCACTTAGGTCGTCCCCCTGGTATCCTTTAACCATGGCCCGGGCAATAAGGCTTCCTAGGTAAGGATCTTCTCCCGAACCTTCCATTACCCTTCCCCATCGCGGATCACGACTGATATCCACCATGGGCGAGTAGGTTTGATGGTACCCCATTGCTGTGGCCTCGACAGCTGCAATTCGTGCAGTCTTTTCAATCAACAAAGTATCCCAGGTGCACGAAAGGCCCAGAGGAATAGGAAATATGGTTTTGTAGCCATGAATAATGTCCAAGGCAAGCAGGTAAGGAATTTTCAACCTGGTGTTTTCAGCATAAGCTGCTCTTTCGTGGATTCTTTGTGGGGTACCTCTCATTGATAACACATTGGCAGCTGTACCATCCTGTAATTTTTCCGTCGCTCGTCGGGTTTTAAACGGTCCGGTCCCCGCTGTTGGTGTGATAAGATTTAACTGAGCCACCTTCTCCTCAATAGTCATCTTTTTCATCAGTTCTGTGATGAACTTTTCTTTTTTTTGCTCTGTGGTCGTTCGCTGTCCGGATGCTGAAACAGACAGCATCATTCCCCCAAGCATGATTAATAGAATAAATTTTGTTCTCATATCTGATTTTTAATATCAATATTCAACGACAAACTGCTATTTCCAAATGATCCGGACAGCAGCTTTAAAACTGATCTAAATCTCCTATCCACCTATCTTTTAGAAATAGAGCAGCAGCTTTCGGCCTCCTATCTCTGGTTAAGACCCCTTTTGTGTTGTATCCTCGTAACCTGATGATTGACTGTGGAGTTTTATAATCAGCAAAGTTGGATACCAACATACCTGAGAGAAAATCTTTCGTATTTGCCATATCAAGATATGCCTCAATAATCTCTTTTTGAAATTCCTCCGTATACATCTCCGGCTGGACAGCATGCTCACCTGCAATTGCACTGGCTCCGAACTGAGTCAATATACATGGCTTATTAAACTCCTGATAGATCTCATCCAGTTCTTTACTCACTGTTTGAACCCCCTCAGCGATTCTTCCATTGCTGCTGGTCCATCCCGCAAATCGGTTAAGACTAATTACATCAGCAAGATCAAACCAGTCATATGGAACCTCCTCATCCCCCATATAAGTGATCAATCGTGTCGGATCAAGTTCCCTCGCCTTATTGATGTATCCCTTGAAAATCTGATAGGCAATGGCCTTGCTTTCATCACCTTCAATTCTTCGGGGCATTTCTTTGGGACCGTTAGCCAAACTCCACATGATAATTGACGGGTGGTTCTTATCTCTCAGAATCATCTCTTGCAGGTACTGATTTGAGATTTTCTCAACTTTTCTTAGGTCGGTTGTATCATTCGTATTAAATAACCCGACTGCAGGAGTTTCTCCTATTATCAATATCCCCTGACGATCAGCTAAATCATAATAGGCTTCGTCCTGTGGATAATCTGATGTACGAAAAGAATTAGCCCCCAGCCACTTCAATAATTCAAAATCATTTACAACTACCGGATAAACAGTCCCTCGACCGTAAATTGGAAAGTCCTGTTGTTTTCCGAATCCCCTTAATTTAACCGGCTTCCCGTTTAGTAGAATATTTTTGTGGTCAACGTCAACCGTTCTGATCCCTGATGCTAAGGTATATTTGTCCACTAGTTTTCCCTCACTTTCAATATTCACTAGTACCTGGTACAAATAAGGATCTTCAGGAGACCACAGACGAGCATCAGGAATTTTGATACCCGTTAGACCTACACCTTTCTTAAATTTTATTGGTTCTTCAATTCTCTTGCCATTTCCTGAGATTACAATGTATCCTTTCGAATTTTGCGTGTTCGATAATTCAACGACTACATGAAGCAAACCTGAGCTACCATCAATATCTGGTTGAACGGTGATGTCTCTGATATGACCATCTTTAGGTACTGAATAAAGCCATACATCCCGGTTTAATCCAGAGTAGGGAAAAATATCGTATTCGCTGACTGCAATATTATTTAGTCCATCTCCAGGTAAACGATTGGGTTTCACAGAATTCTCAACCAGGATAGAAATCCGATTGATACGATTCCACCGAATATGGGAGGTGACATCGAACGAAAAGGGAACAAAGCCGCCCACATGCACTCCAATTGGCTGCCCGTTAATCCAGACTTTAGCTTTAAAAGAAGCTTCTCCGATTCTTAAAAAGATGCGTTTATCTTTCCACGAATCCGGCACATGCTGCTCTGTTTCGTACCAAGCCCAATCGCGATAATCGCGCATGTCAGAAAATTGATCATTCCAACTACCAGGCACGGCAATATTCTGATTATCTTTCAATCCGTTAAACCATCCTTCCTTCTCTCCTTTTTGATCCGGATCTTTTTTAAACTTCCAGATTCCGGAAATCTTTCTAAAATCCCGAACCTCATTTCTTTGCGGGAATAATGCGATATCCTTAGGATCAGCTATTCTAAAGTCCTGCGCCTGGATGCTAACTGTTATGATAAGTAATGTTATTAGTCCAATATATTTAATTTTCATTGCCCGTCAGTTTTGATTTTTTGTCTTTATTCCATCTTGACCTTAAATAATGTGCCGCCATTTTCGGCTTTCTCTCTCTTGTAAAAACCCCTTTTAGGTTGAAGCCACCTAAACGTATAATCGACTGGCTCGTTTTGAAGTCGGCAAAGTTCCACACGTGCATTCCTGTAACAAACTCTTTCCCTTTTGCCACATCCAGATAAGCCTTAATAAATTCGACCTGGTACTCTTCGGTAAACATTTCAGGTTCTTCTGCATGCATACCAGCGTAGGTATCACAACCAAACTCTGTCACCATACATGGTTTCTTATATTTCCTGTAAAGTCGATCCAACTCACTGCTAAGCACTGATGCTCCCTGCTCAATCCCTCCTGGAGTAGTATACCATCCCCAATAGCGATTAATTGCGACAACATCTGTCAATTCAAACCAATAACTTGGCCCCATCATTGGTCCAACATAAATGACCAACCTTGTCGGATCCAATCCTCTTGTCAGATCAAAATGTTCTTTAAATAGTTGGTAAGCTTTTTTCTTTGTTTCGCGCGAAGTAGGTCCGGCGATTCCAAGCTGTGCTTTATCATTTGGCTCATTGGCAACACACCACATAATGACCGACGGGTGATTTTTATCCCTGTAAATTACTTCGTGCAAATATTGTTTGCATATTTTCTGACGAAGGGCCAGTTCAGTCGTATCACCGGACATGTATAATCCAACGCTTGGGGTTTCAGCAATAACCATCAAGCCGTGTTTGTCAGCCATATCATAAAAACCTTCATCGTAGGGGTAATGGGTGGTCCTGAATGAATTAGCACCAGTCCATTTCATCAATTCAAAATCCTTGATCATGACAGGATCAGCTGTTCCACGCCCGGTAACCGGAAAGTCAATGTGTTTTCCAAAACCCTTTAAAAAAATGGGCTTGCCATTTAAATAGATACAATTTTCATCTACTGAAACGGTCCGGATTCCTGTATCCAGCGTATACTGATCAACGGTAGAAGCGCCATCCTCCAAAGTTACTGTTACCTGATACAAATCAGGGCTTTCAGGAGTCCAAAGACGAACATTCGGAATTTGAATCGTAGTATTCGCTTGTTCATTTACAAATGACACTGATTCGGTAATCTCCTGTCCATGGCCGGAAACGACAATTTTGGCAGTCTTTATCTTTCCGACTTGCTCCAGACTAATATTCATTTTTCCTGTTGTACCTTCAAAATCCGGGCGAACTGTAATATCCTTAATATAACCTTCACTTGGAACTGAATACAACAGAACATCGCGGTTCAGTCCAGAATAGGGAAAAAAATCATAGTTTGCATTGGGATAATTTCCGAATGAACTTCCAGCAACCGCTCCTGTGGGCACTCTGGCTGGTGACTGGATATTTTCGACTTGGATGATTATTCTGTTTTGTTCGTTCCACTTTACCTGCGATTCGATACTGAATGCAAACGGAACATGGCATCCTTCGTGTTTTCCAACAGCTATCCCATTGATCCAGATTTTCGCAGCATAGGTAGCATCGTTTATTCTGATGAATAGTTTCTCTCCTTTCCAGGTATCCGGAATAAATACCTGCGTTTCATACCAGGTCCAGGACAGGTAGTCTCTCAAATCAGTAAATTGTTCGTTCCAACTTCCCGGAACCGCAATTTGCCGGCTATCTTCTAAGCCATTGAACCACCGTTCTTTGACTCCTACATTCAGAGAATCTACTTTGAAATTCCAAATACCGGATAATACGATTTTATTCCGATAACTATTTTGAAGCGGAACAAGAGCAATATCCTTTGGATCAGACTCTTGAAATATTTGACTGAAGCTTTTAAAAGAAAAAGTTGCCAAAAGAAAAAGAAGTATAAATTTGATTTTCATTAAGTTTAGATGTTTTCGTTTAGATTTATTTTCCTGTATTTTACAGCTCAGCCTGGCTGCTTTAACCTTACGACCTACTTTGCCACAGGCACCTTAACTATTTCTTGTCCTGCTGTTATGCCGTTTTCATTAAAGGCATCTATTGTGAAGTAATAGTCCTGCAAACTATTTAGACTGCGTATCACGATTGAATCAGAATCAAGCACCTGATAATTCAAAAACAATTTATCCGGATCCGTGCCATAGCGAACGTTATAACCTGTCGCATCCTGATTATTTTCCCAATTGAGTTTAACAATACAGGCATCAATAGAATCACGCACGGCAGAATATTTTTGAACTGGCTTTGGCTTTTCCCCGTTTCCCCAACCAAAGATGCGAAAACCTGAGATCGCGAATTTCCCGTCGGGGACATGATAATTCGTAATCCGCACAAACCGAGCATTAACGGTTTTCGGAAGTTCGCAATAATCATGTGGACTATCCTTCTTATTTTGTGTCTTATCGATGAGTGTCTTCCAGCTAGTTGAGTCATTTGAGTACTCCACCAGGTATTGATAATAAATCCCATCGGGTCGGCCTAAGATTTTTGTTTCGACATCGGCAAAATTCACTTGAACAGCATTCAGGGCTCTCTCAGACTCCAGATCAACCATTAACCATTCGCCCTTATCGCCAGATGAGGCACTCCAACTGGTTTTAATATTCTCGTCAACAGCATTTTCCGCTGGGTTATTTTCATTTGAGGAAGAAGCTTCTACTGGTTTATTATATGAGAGTAGCATATAAGTCGGTTGATAATCCTCATAACTCTCCATTTTCTTTTTTGGTAATTTATGTGGAAAATCACCGAATCCTGTGTAAGCATAAAAGGTATTGTCTTCATCAAAAAAAGCCGGAAATAATCCAATTCTTCTCTCCAACCTGTGTTTAACTGCCAACGTCATTGTACCAGCGTACCAATAATTACCGTAATTATCCTGAAATGTAGAACCATGTCCTGCCCCGGCTATAAATCCTTCCGGCTTATACGAAAAGGGGTTGTGTCCTGCTAATTTAAATGGTCCTAAAGGTTTATCACTAATGTACATGCCATCAGCATAGCTTTTAAACTGTGTACCAGGAACGGCATAATGCAAAAAATACTTTTCATGGTGTTTAGTTACAAAAGCGCCTTCAACCCACGGTCGTCTTTTCGTACCAAAATTATAGTCTCCCGGACGTTCCCAACCATAAATTCCCATATCTGAAGAAAGAAGTTCGATATTATCACCAATGGGCTGAAGCGTTTCACGTGCCAACTCAATACCTTTTATTGGCGTACGTGCAGATAATCCGTGATACAGGTAAAGTCTCCCGTCATCATCCAGAAACAAAGCAGGATCGAATGCTCTCACTAAAAGTGAGTCATTGGCGATCTCCCAGACTCCGTCCAAAGGATTAGTCGATTTGTAAATTTTATCCGTCTTGGTCATAAACAGTATTGTATCTCCAATTGCAACAACTGTTGGAGCATACTCTTCAATGGGGAGATTGGTTGAGGATAGAAGTTCCCAGTTTACCAGGTCGCTTGAGTGGTAGTAGCCACCTGATTTTGAAAGAAACATCCAGTATTTTCCTTTATAATGGATAACCGAAGGATCTGCTGCTTCTCGGCGTGAAGGTTCGTCCAGTTGAAATCTGTAGCTGAGATTAACCGGATTACAGAATGTGTTTTTCCCGTTCTCTTCTATGGAGTTATCATCACATCCAACTATACATAATAAAAAAAGTAACGGAATGAAAGTGTAGATTTTCATATTAAAAGGTGTTATAACGGTTGCTTTGTCAATTTAGAGTGAGGGGCAGGCTGACTGGAAAAGAGAGAAGAATGGGGTAGTAATCCGACCCCATTCTTCTCTTCATTTACTTGCTATTCTTCAACAATACGTTTTCCTGTAGCATCAAACATATCCATCAACGAACCTTCTACTTCATCGTCGTTGATTTTCTCTAGAAAGAGGTAAACATCATATCCTTGAGCTACCCAATAAGCAGTTATCGTTTCACCTTTTGCATCTATCCTGGTAAATTTAGTAGCTGGAGTCTCTCCTTTTTCATCACTACTGGTTCCTATTAATTTACCATCTTCGTTTCGACTGAATTCTACAATCATATACGAATCTCCGTTTGGAGTGCCCTCCACTAAAACGTTCCATTTTCCTACAAAGAATTCACCTTCCTTATCTTGCGCCTGAGATGTAAATACTGACAGCAAAATAAACATCGCGGTCAAGACCATACTGATTTTTTTCATCATTCTAAATTTTAATTAACAATTGATTTATCTGATTACCTTTTAAAACTTAAAGTCAACTTTCAACTCAAAAGTTCTGGGGCGAATTGCATTAGCCACAATAGGGTGACCAACATAATTATCCAACACTTCTTGTTTGGTTGTTTGAGCAGCCCCTTGAACTTCTCCTTTTACTCCTTTCTGATTTAAGAAATTCACAACCTGTAAGCTTATTTTTACGCTGCGGCTTACAGTATAATCCAATCCGCCAAAGTTTTCCCACCAGCCATTGTATTCAAATGCATTGGTTCGGTTTCCATATTGTTTGCCAAAATAGCGCAAGCTAAACCAAGCTCTTAATTTGCGTTGCATGAACGAATAACTCGGGTCTATTTCGATCAGGGTTTGAGACAATGCAGGAACAATCTTACCATTGTAGTTATAGCTTTCAACATCTTCTTCTCCTGTATCAGGATCGGTAAAACGAGTAGTAAAAGCATAATCTTTATATTCCGGCTTTTGCAGTGTCAAAAGAACATGCAAATTAAAGTTTTTGAACGGGTTGGCAACAATGTCAGTAGACCAACCTGTAGTTGTTAACCCATAGAAAAGCGGACCAACATCTTGCTGTTGATTTGGATCTTTTTTATAGTTGATTAAAGAACCTGCATCGCGAATATTATTTTTTTCAATATGTGTTATTTTCGACACCACATTCAGATTTCGTCCCAGGTTCAGGAAAAGACCTCCGTCATAGTAAATCACTTCTTGCCTGAAAGACTCAGGCAATGTTGATCTAGTGTAATCTTCACCTGGCGCAGGAATTGGAACATTATTTTCGTCTCGGTACTCATAGTCCCAATAGTTATCCCACCAAGAATTAAATGTTAAATTTCCCAGCAACCCAAAGGATTTTGTCAATTTGACCACAGCACTTGCAACTCCAACTGTATTCCAGTCATTTTTGAATTCATGGTCGATGTAGCCTCCGGCTGTAACCGGCTCGTTGCCCGAAACGGCAGTATAATGCCGGTCTTTTTTATTTTGATTCTCTAAACGCGCTCCTAATCCGAGATCCAACCATGAAGTTGGACTAAAATCGTCAGAAATATATAGTGCTGTTTTATTGAACGAGTCATCAGTAATGCTACCAAAACCACCTGCAGTTCCCATTAGCCCTGTTTCTGGATCAACGCCTAAATAAGGCGAGTAAAGCAAGCTTGGATTGGGCTCTACTGAAACAACATACAGACCGCCCAACGATTCATATTTTCGCTTATTGTATTGATGGGTTAGCCCCAAGCGCAAATTATGGCTGTTTACATCCTTCGTTAACTCAACCCGGCTAAGAACCGTAGTGATATCACTTTGAGGAATTAACTGATTGATAACCATCTGAATATAATCTCCTTCATAGGTATTACCGGAATTCAGATAGCTGGCAAATGCCGGATATCCGGCAGGCATTGATCTGTTATCCAAGATTTGTGCACTAATCGGAAATGCAAGGCCCATAGGAGTATTCATTTTTTGAAACATGGAGCTGTAGGTGAGCTTCATTCCATTTTCAAATTTATAGTCTCCCGTTAAATATGCATTATGCGAAATCGATCGAGAAAACTTATCGTCCGCTAAATCCGCCCAGGCTGCCTCTCCAGTATAGGGATCTCTATAAGGCAGCAAACCAGTGCCAACGAGATAAGAGTCTATTCCAAGGTCAAAATTATCAAGAGGTTCTGTTTTTCCACCACCCAAGTACATTAAAGGGAAATTATTATTTGTAACCCCTTTAGAATCGGAGAACTTATAGATTAGTCGTACCGAACCATTTTTATAACTTTTCTCGATAGCAGCTTTGAGCATTGTTGTTCTCTGCTCCCACGATGTAAACTGGTAGTTCGTACCATTACCCCGTTCGTTATGTTGATAAGCATTCAACATATAGCCCCATCCATTTTTGCCCAGGGGTCCGGTCACCGTAACATCGTATTTTGAAGAACCAAAATCGTTGGTATACAGCGAAGCATAACCTCTAAACCTGCGCGAAGCACTTCGATCTTCCGATTTAACAGCAAAACCGACTTTTCCCCAAGTCAGTGCTCCTTCTGAGAAAGAAAGTAGTCCCATCGCTCCAAAACTATTACTCATTCGCCAGGCGTAGGTTGGGATGGTCGGCCAAAAATAAGCCACAACAGGAACATCGTTTTCAAGGATCACAATATCCCCACGAAAAGGAAGCCCAATATTCACATCTCTGGGCCCAGTATTACTTGCGGCGTTAAGCATTACGTTTCGGTCGGTTTCCTCTTTCTTAAGGGCACTGCTTCTTTTTGATTCAACTCTAACGGAGTCTTTTTCTGCTTCCTGAGCAAAAGATGTGGAGGCACATAAAAACACCCCTAACATAAATAACATCAAATGTTTTCTTTTCATAAGTTTTTTCAATAAGTTAATAACAAAATGACAAGGTTTTTTCCCTTTCACGATTCGAATTTAAACCATAGACAACTTCAAATGTCCAACAATAAACGCCGCATATTTTTTACGTCTATTTTTTCTAGAAAACAAATGTCTTAGTTTTGTAGGGATCTGGTATTCTGATCTTTACAACCTACACAAAAAAACTAAACTCAAAAAAATACGTTCACATATCCTATCTGCTGTACAACACCTAACCTGCAAAATTCGAATAGATTATTACAGTGCATTTCAACGTACTTTGAAAATTCCACCTGAAAACTCAAATTAAATAAGAATACAACCATCAATAATTAAACTGCATCTAATCAGTACATGAAAACATTTTTATTTGCAGTCGCACTAAATTTGTTGCATCTGCGTACAATCAAGCCACATCTCCCAAAACATTAGTAAAGTATTATTCGAATAATTTAGACAAAGAAGTAAAAATGGGAAATGAAAAAAAACATTCAACTCAATTTTAACGCTTCCAGAAAAGCTTCATTAAAGACCTCGATGACCTATTTGAAAACTACACGATAATTTACCTTGCACAAAGCATTAATAATGATTTAAATGGTACACATCTACTCGAGTGTTTCAAAACTTAATCTCATTCTACTAAAAACTGAGTTATTCTGAGCTTTTATCTGTTCATACACGACAAGAGTTCATGTTAATTCGCACCATTAGAAACTTGAGGCAACCTAAAAAAATGCTACCTCGCTCATTTTAAGCCTCCTTCATATTTACGACGAGCTAAATTTGATTTATATGGACGTATAAATTATGCGGTAACTATAATCAGACTCAGGAATAAATCCCCTTAGTTAGATTTGGTTCCAAAAATTAACTATGAAGCCAACGCTTATATTAATTGTTTGTACTATTTTAGTTTTATCAGGAGCCAAAGCCCAGACTGCAAAAAGAATGGACTTTGGAGATCTTTTGAATTACGCGCTACACAATAATAGAGATCTCAAAGAAGCAAAATTTCAAGAAACCTTAGCTGAGTTATCGGTAAAAGAAACAAAAGCAAGCGGTTTGCCCAAACTGAATGCCAGCGTCGATTATAAAGATTACTTAACACTACCGACAATGATTCTTCCGGGAGCCTTAGCAGGCACGGATCAAGATATAATTGCTCAATTTGGGAAAAAGTTTAATCTGGATGCCGGCGTGCAACTATCTCAACTGCTTTTTTCATTGGACTATGTAAACGGCCTGAAGACCGCAAAAAAAGTGAAGGAGATTAGAAAACTCGAAGTTGAAAAATCAGAAATTGAACTATTCCAATTAATCTATACTGAATACTACAACCTAATAGCTATTTACAAAAACCTGGAAATTGTCCAAAATAATATGGAGTCGTTAAACCTAACCAGAGAAAATCTGGAAGCATTGGTTGCAGGAGGACTAGCCTTACAAACAGAACTCGATCGTATTGAAATAAACGTTACAAACCTGGAAGCCAGTGCCCAAAAAATTCTTACCGGCATTCAAGTGCAAACAAACAATATTCAGTACATCATCGGAATGGCCCCTGCTACAAAATTGGAAATCGATACTACAGGTTTTATGGATTTGTTTAATCAAAGTTCGCTTCTTGAACAATACAATGCAGATCAGTTTTCGCCAGACAAACTCATAGAGGTACAGCTGATACATAAAAGTCTGGAATTAAACAAACTACAAATAAAAACAGCCAAGGCTTCGACTTCACCAACGATTTCTTTTTATGGAAGTTACAGCTATCAAGCTCAACGAGAAAAATTTAACTTTCTGGATTCTGGCGAAAAATGGTTTCAAGTGAACCTGATAGGACTCAAGGCTACCATCCCGATTTTCAACGGATTTGCCAACCGTGCAAAAATCGCCAGTGCGAAAATTGAAAAAGAGGTTACAATGATAAGATTAGAGAAATCTTCAGGAGGTTTGAATTTACAGTATCAAAATTCTCTAATGAATTTTCAGGCAAATGTAAAAAGCTGTAGAATTCAACAGAAAAACATTGAATTGGCAAAACGTGTGGTAGAACAGGAAAGTTTAAAATTAAAAGAAGGGATATCTACTTTAACAGACTATTTAACCGCTGTATCAGAATACCGTAACACTCAGATTGACTATGCCCAGAATTTTATCGACATGAAAAAGTCAGAAATTGAACTTCTTAAAAATCAAGGCTTACTAAAAGTAAAAATGAATACACTCATTAATAATTAATAGCCTGTCCCCAAAAAAACCACATAGGATAACACATAAACATTGAAACTTAAATTTATTATAAATGAAACGTACAGCTAAAACAGCAGCATATATTGGATTAGTAATCGCTATTAGCTCGCTTGCTTTTTTTCAGTTACAGAAAAATAAGAATGCGAATGCCGAAATGGCTCAACTTGCCAATGTTCAGGGTGAATACTACCCGGTGAAAACACTAAAAATAGAATCTACGAATCAGCAAACAAGTATTTCAACTACCGGATTCTTAGCGTCGGCAACTGACTTAATTGTTTTGTCGGAAACACAGGGCACAATTGAAGAAATACATAAGGAAAAAGGTGATGTGGTAGAAGTTGGGGATGTGATCGCAGCAGTTGATGACGAAATGCTTCAAGCCCGGTTCAATGCGGCAGAAGCTTCTTATATACAAATGCAGAAGGAAGTGGAGCGATTTACCCGGCTACTGGAAAAAAATGCGGTAACTAGCCAGAAAGTGGAAGAAATCAAGCTCAACATGAAAAGTGCTGAAGCCAACTATATTTCGACAAAAAGGCAGCTGGAAAATACAAAAATCAAAGCTCCTGTCACCGGTTTTATTGAAAATGACTTTATCGAAGTTGGACAATATATCGGAGGAGGATCAAAAGTTTGCAATATCATAGATACATATACTTTAAAGCTAAAAATATCCGTTTCAGAATCTGACTATAAATACCTTAAGCTTGGACAAAGGGCAAGCATCTCTTCAAAAATTTACCCTCAAAAAAAATTTAACGGCAAACTATCTTACATCGGACAAAAAGCTGGATATGGAAACACCTTTGATGCTGAGATCAAGGTTTACAATACCGACAATCTTCTAAAACCAGGCATGTTTGTGGAAGTAGATATTAGCGAACAACACGATACACAAACGATCTATATCCCCCGTCGTGCAGTGATGGGATCCTTGAAAGAAGCAAAAGTATTTGTGGTTGTCGATGATGTGACAGAGACTCGTTCCGTTACAACCGGTAATGTCAACAACGATATGGTCGAGGTCCTTGATGGACTGAACGAGAATGACCAACTTGTCATCGATGGTAATTATAATCTGTATGAAGGTGCAAGAATTAAAGTGATCAAGTAAGGTAGGTAAAAGCTCACTACTAAATCCAAAATTGGCAACGCAATGAAACTAGCAAGAATATCAATTCAAAGAAGCACAGTACCAATCGTTCTTTTCACTGTTCTTATTCTCCTGGGCTTGTTTTCGGCATCAAAAATAAAATATGCTCTCATCCCGGAAATCACCACAGCGAACGTTACCGTAACCACCCTCTATCCCGGTGCCGGCCCTCACGAGGTTGAGCAATCAGTAACAATACCTGTAGAAGATGCTGTTGCTTCTATGGAAGGAATAGAAGAGATTTCATCAACCTCCATCGAAAATCTCTCCATCGTGTCAATATCCTTGGCAATGGATGCGAATGTGGATGTTGCTGTCCAACAAGCGACACAAAAAGTTAACAGCATTCTTTCCAGTCTTCCGGGAGAAATTAAGACGCCTTCAATCAACAAATTTGATTTGTCTGCACTTCCCATATACACAGCTGGGATTAATTCAACACTCACAGAAACGGAGTTCTATCGGTTGGTGAATGACCGAATAAAACCGGAACTAGCCAGCATATCGGGTGTATCTCGTGTCGACTTGGTTGGAGGTCTGGAGCGCGAAATAAAGGTGATGCTCGATCCGAATAAACTTGAAGCTTTTAAGTTGAATCTCCTTGAAGTGATGAGAATGATCGACTATGCAAACATGGAAATTCCAACCGGAAAATTAAAATCAAGCACCAATGAGATCACCATTCGTTTGTCAGGTAAAATTAGAACTATTTCCCAGTTGAAAGAGGTCATCGTCGGAGCATCGAGCCAAGGCGAGATTGTCAAACTCAATGACATTGCCGACGTTTACCAGGGCATCAAAGACCCGGATTATATCACCCGTCTGGATGGATCAGAGACCATTGGAATTGAAATCAGTAGACAAAAGGAAGCAAATGCGGTCGAGGTTTCCAACCGGGTGAAACAAAAATTTGCCGAACTGGAAAAAGAATACAATCAACATCAGCTCAAATTCAAAACGGCCGACGATCAATCCCGTTTTACAATACAAGCAGCTGATGCCGTGATGCATGATCTAATACTAGCCATCATCTTGGTTTCAGCAATTATGCTCATCTTTCTACACAGCCTACGAAATTCTATATTTGTACTAATTGCAATCCCAACATCCTTGATTACAACGTTTACTGCCATGTATTTATTCGACTTTTCATTCGACCTGATTAGTCTTACCTCCCTATCGTTGGTCGTTGGTTCTCTTGTAGATGATGCCATTGTTGTTATTGAAAACATTTACCGGCATATGGAGATGGGGAAAAACCGAATTCAAGCCTCCTACGACGGAGTAAAAGAACTGGGCTTAACTGTAACTGCCATTACCTTGGTACTGGTGGCTGTATTCCTACCTATCGCCTTTGTTCAGGGTGTGGTTGGCGATCTGTTAAGGGAGTATGCTGTAACTATTGTTGTATCAATGTTAGTCAGTCTTCTGGTGTCTTTCACTTTAGTCCCCTGGATGACTTCCAAGTGGGCCGTGTTAGCCGGTCCAAAAGACAATCTGATTGGTAAAACTTTAACCATTTTTGAAAGCAGGATCGATCAGGTAAACAAGTGGTTACTGAATTGGATGCATTGGTCGCTAAAAAACAAAACAATTACCTTGACAGGAGCAGTTATGATCTTCCTGGGCTCGTTTATGCTTTTTCCTGCAGGCTATATTGGCGCAGAATTTGCTTCATCGGGAGACCGCGGTGTATTCGTTATCCGGCTGGAGTTTCCTCACGACATCAGTTTACAAGAAAACAATAACAAAACACGCATTGCTGAAAACTACCTGCGTAGCCTGCCGGAAGTAAACATGGTCTATACCACGGTTGGCAAAAAATCAGGTATGATAAGCTCAACCGCAACTCCCTACTACAGTGAGTTATCTGTTACTATGGTCTCCAAAGATCAACGAAAAACTCAAACCAGCGTGTTTGCACGGAAAGTACGAGCGAAGTTGGAAGAAATGATTGTAGGCACAAAAATTAAGGCTGTTTCTGTGAGTATTATGGGAAGTGAAGATGTGCCGTTAAAATACTATATTGTTGGAAATAACCTCGATAGTGTTTTGACTTATGCACAGGAGGTGCACAATCTGCTAGACACGATCGACGGAACGGTTGAAACAGAAATAAGTGTTGAAAACAATAACCCAGAATACAACATTTCTGTGAATCGTGATAAGATGACCAAATTGGGTCTGAGTCTGGCTTCGGTCGGAGGCATATTACGAACCTCATTTGCCGGAAACACCGACAATAAACTGCAAGACGGAGAAGATAAATACGACATCAATATTCAATTAGATGAGTCGGACCGGCGAACAAAAACAGACCTAGAAAATGTCTCATTTGTTTCCATGGGAAGCGGCGATCTCATCAAGCTGTCTCAATTTGCAACAATCACAGAAGCAAACGGGCCTTCACGTCTTGAGCGCTATAACAGAAAACCATCTGTTACCTTGACGAGTCAGATCATAGGCGTTTCACAAGCAACTATTCAAAATGAATTTGAATCGGGCTTGATACAATTACGGGTTCCTGAAGGAACAGAATTGACGACCTCAAAAGAAACAAAAATGATGGCAGAGTCGTTCATTGATCTCGGCCTGGCATTTTTAGCAGCCATTATTTCTGTTTACCTTATTATGGTGGTGCTCTATAATAGCTGGGCAGATCCTTTTATAGTCATGTTTTCGATTCCTCTGGCTATAACTGGTGCGATATGGGCCTTGGCTTTAACAAATACGACCATGAGTGTATTCACAATTCTGGGACTCGTTATGTTAGTTGGTCTTGTTGCGAAAAATGCCATTTTAATTGTGGATTTTGCTAACGAGCTCATGCGTGGTGGGAAAGATCTTGTCAATGCAATTTCAGAAGCCGTGGCTCTCCGTTTCAGACCCATTCTTATGACCAATGTTTCAATGGTTATCGGCTTGATCCCGCTGGCTCTTTCAAAAAGTGAAGGTGCAGAATGGAAAAACGGAATTGGCTGGACATTAATTGGCGGCCTTACAGTGTCAATGATTCTCTCAATGATTATTGTACCAGTGGTATTTTACCTGGTAAAAAAACTACAACTTCGATTGGGGCTAAAAACCAATACACATGGCGCGACCCGGGATGAATTAGAGTAATCCATCCATATAGCGAGCCATCAGTATTTAACATTCGAGAATAGTAAATACTGATGGCTTCTATAAAACGTGAAATACCTGATCGTGCTATTCATCGTTGGAATTTACGGTATGTAAGGGACATGCCCTTCAACATGAATGAAAAAAGCCGGCAACAAAAGGGGGAAATTAGTTTTATATTTACGTCATGGAAATGGCGATTATCTATTTTGGTATATCTCAATCAGTCTTCTCCACCTTCTTTACATTCTTTAAGCATCCCTCAAGTATTGCGGATAAGATTTTAGGTGGGTGGTTCATTACTATTTTCTTCATGTTCCTTCTGAACCTGATAAAAAAAACCGCTCAGATTCCCGGCGATTTGTGGCCAATTTCGGTAAATGTCTCAATCGCTTATCCTATTTGCCTTTTTTTGTATACCAAATACATTACTAAAAAGCACTCGAAATTTAATCGAAAAGATCTGTTTCATCTTATCCCGCTATTAATAGGAATTTCTATTGTAAGTGTTTTTTACAGTCCCGAAATCACAAACCTTAATGAGTTTGCATTACATTACAGCAATCTAGTTCTTCCCAGAACAATTGTTGGCTGGTTTTTTGATGTTTGTCTTTGGGGATATTCTATTGCTGCATTAATCGGCGTTTACAGATACAAAAAGCAAATTAGCCATCTTTATTCCTTCAAGTCAAATAGAATCAATTTGATATGGCTCCAATTTGTTATTATTTCCTTTTTAATTTTTTATCACTTCATCATAATAGTAAGTGCATTCCAGATAAACACGGCACTCATCGAACATATCGAATTGTTTAGAAGCGGAACTCTGTTGGGTTTTTTATATATTTTAAGTTTCGGCGGATTGCGACAGCAACAACTTATATCCGAAGATGAAGAAATTAACCTAAACACAATAGCAACACTGCAAAAATCGGCTGATAAGCAATACCTTAAATCAAGTCTAAAAGATGAACAAGCTGAAGAATATTTAAAACAACTGATTGATTTTATGAATACTTCAGGAATTTGGAAAGATAATGAACTGTCTATTGCGAAGGTAGCTGATCAATCTGGGATATCGAGACATTATGTTACTCAAATCCTTAATCAATACTTACAAAAGAACTTCAACACATTTGTCAATGAATACCGAATTGAATACGCAAAAAAACTAATGAATTCTGAAAAGTATCGCAACTGGTCAATTGTTGCCATTGCCTATGAAAGTGGTTTTAATTCAAAAGCAACTTTCAACAGTTTTTTCAAAAAATACACAAGTATGACGCCAACAGAGTACAAAAATCAGGTTACGGCAGAGTATTAATGAATTTCTACTATATATGAAACGTTAATATGGTTCCACACAGAATTTACCTGTTATCCAGTCATTTTAAAAAAAAGCAATTTAGCCAATCTTTTTTTCAATGAGATAAAAGCAACAAACCTGATGTAATTTTGGTTTGGTATCCAAGTATTGATACTAATTTTTTTTGGGTGACTCTATTTCGTTTTAAGCAATTCGACAACAAAACGAAATTTCTTTTCTATGCATTTCCCAATCTCGAAAATAATTCAACATGCCCATTCAGTATGACATCGACCATTGCATATGTTACCGTTTGAAAACTATCATTTATGGATCAATAGTTTTTTCATCATAATATCAGTCTGTTCATCCTTTCCCAACTTGAAAATATGTTTGTCAAATTCAATGAAACCATTTTTTTTATAGAAGTTAATAGCTCTTGGGTTTTTCTCCCATACCCCCAACCAAATATAAGGAGCGTTTATTTCCTGGGCTATGCTTAAAGCTTTCTTATAAAGCATTTGTCCAACTTTCTTTCCATGAAATTTCCTGAGAACGTATATCCTTTCAATTTCCAAAGCACGATTGTCTTGCTTCTCGGTTTGAGCTTCACTTGTATTCACTTTTAAGTAGCCAATGACTTGCCCCTCGATTAAAGCAAAATAAAAATAAGAATACGGCTCCTTCAGCTCTTGGGTGATTTTTTCAGTAGAGAAGCCTTCATCCAAATATCTTTGCATATTACCTTCAGTATTTTCAGCAGAAAAGGTTTCAATAAATGTCTGCTTACCAATACTTTTCAGCTCTTCAACATCATTCAAGCTTACTTTCTTCAATTGAATAGTTTCCATTCTGTCTGTCCTTTATGTCGCCTCCTTATAATCCTATAACGATTGATCTTGATAGGAGCAATTATAAAACCAATTCCAAAATAATACATTAAACGCATCCTTCCTAAACTCGAGGATATTTTTTCTGCAAATAGCCCTTTTAGCAGCAATTCATCATTGATCACATGTTAATTCTTTCAACATACGCATTCTGGCCAGGCAGACATTTCTCTTCTCTCCAGCAATATATTACCTCACTTCTACTAACTCAAGCACCCTACTTGAATATTCATGTTTTAAGGGTAGCTCAATCCCGCTACTCATCAAAAAACCACCACTAAAAACCTGTTTTTCAATTGATAATGCTTCCTTATTTTCTGCATTCAGTTCAACAATCCGATACTGCTTATTTGCATCCAGACCGGACATCTGAAAACGAGGAAGTACCTGACCATGATAATGTTCGATCTTAAAAGCAAAAAATACAGCACGGTCTTTTTCAGGAGCACAATACATCAACGAAGCAACACCTTTATTATCATACGGAGAGATTAACCGGTACAAATCGCCTTGCTGCACAACCGGACGGATCTCCTTATAATTGTTAATGGCCTTTCTTGCAAATATCTTTTCTTCGTCCGTCATATCTTTGGGCTGCATTTCCATCCCCAAACGTCCGGTCATTGCTACATCAAAACGAAATTTCAAAGGCATTAACCGTTCTGTTTGATGGTTAGGAGAAGAACCGACATGCGAAGCCATTGCCACAGCAGGGAAGAAATAAGAGATACCCCACTGCATATAAATCCGCTGTAAGGCTTCGGTATTATCACTTACCCAGAATTCATCAAAATAAGGCAGTACACCATAGTTTGCACGCCCCCCGCCACTGGCACAGGCCTGGATCACTAAGTCGGGGTATTTAGCACGAATACGCTGCATTACCTGGTAAAATCCACGATGGTAGTCGATGTAAAGATGAGATTGTTTATTTGCTGGCAAATATGAAGATCCATAGTTGACTATATTCATATTTGCATCCCATTTAATATAGGCGATATCCGGATTCCCAGTCATCAAATCGTCTACCGTCTTGTATATAAAATCCTGCACCTCAGGATTTGACAGATCCAGCACTAATTGCGTTCCTCCTCTTCCGGGGCGTGGCTCTCGATTCGGCTGACATACAATCCAATCAGGATGCTTCTCATAAAGTTCACTTACCGTATTGGTCATTTCAGGTTCAACCCAAATTCCGAATTTTATCCCGTATTTTTCTGCGATTTTGACTAACCCTCCAATTCCATTAGGCAATTTGTTGGTATCGACAACCCAATCTCCTAGTGATGAGTTGTCACTCTTCCGTGGATATTTGCCTCCAAACCAGCCATCATCCATCACAAAAAGCTCTCCTCCCATATCAGCAATGTCTCCCATCATCTGATCCATGCCTTGTTCACTAATATCAAAGTAGACTCCTTCCCAACTATTCAACAAGATGTCCCGCTCTTTTTTTCCTCCGTAAACTTTTCCATTTCGGGCCCATTGGTGAAAGTTTCGGCTTACTCCTCCTAATCCATTTTTGCTGTATGTTAAGGCCAATTCGGGGGTGACGAAAACTTCATTTGCTTCCAGAACATATTCCGAAGCGTCTTCATTAATTCCAGCAAAAAAAGAATGATAGTTACTGTCATCGGTATCAAAACGAAGACGGAAGTTTCCTCCCCAACACAGTGCTGCTCCGATAACTCTTCCGGTCTCTTCCTGTGGTTTGCCATCCAGGGAGATCATCACCTCTGCATGATCTGTGTGCGAATTACGAACACCATCTTTGTTTTTAATGACTTTCATTCCCGGTTGCAATGGTTCGGTTACCACTCTGCCTTCATTAGCCCAAGAACCATGCAAATGAGAAATCCAAACATCATTTTTTCGAATCGGCAAATACGATGAGGCAAACTGTTGCAATCTCACCTCATTTTTCTCACTATGAGTTATCTCGCTCCACGTTTCAATAATGTCGGAGTTTTTATACGCCTTATAAATAACCTCTATTTCAAATGGGTAAACTTTATCCCTCATGGTTATTTTAGTAAAAACAGCCTCGCTATCCTCATCTATACTTACGCCAGTGACAGCCATGTCCAACGATAAGTTACCATCACCATGTTGCACTTGCAAAGCAACCTCAGATGAGCATTCAATACCAAATACAGGATACGCAGGACAACGAACTGCATCTCCTGCATCGTAAATCTGTGTAACTTCTTCCGGTGTTATTTTATCTCCATAATAAATAAACTGCAATTCTCCTCCGACAGGAGCAGAAACGACCAGAGATGTATTACTGGTTGTAATTAATAAATCCCCCTCTTTGGCAAACACTGAAAAAGTTACCACAAGGTATACACATAGCACAATTATTTTTTTCATCATTCGAAATTTTTATACCTGTCGATTAACGAGCCAAAAAAATGAGACTCTGACAAGGTTAGTTAACGCACAATTTGCTCAATCACAGCGCTGTTTGCTCCTATGATTAATAGAATCATACTCGTTTAATTTATTTAAATTCTCAATTTTTAGTTTCCTCTTTTTTTCCGCAATTCAACGACAACCTGCTCCATCGCCCGATCACTCAACCTGTAGGTCAACAAAAACAAGACAGCAACTGCAGCACCAATAGCCGGGTATATACTGATGAGCATTCTGATGCCTGTTACTGATTCCTCGGATTGAATGGCATTAGCCTCAAAACCATATGCTCCCAATATCCAACCGGTAATAGCACCTCCGAGCGTCCATCCCATTTTTTGAGACATACTGGATGACGAGAATATCAAACCGGTAGCCCGACGGCCTGTTTTGTGTTCCGAATAATCCGATATATCAGCATACATGCTCCAAATCAACGGCAACACTATACCAGCTGTTAAACCAACAAGTACATTCAGTGCGAATATCAACAGAATCTCATCTGGCTTCAGGAAGAAAAGCCATACACTAAATAACGCTGCAAGGATCATCGCATAAATGAACGTACTTCGCTTTCCAATTCGGGAAGAAATGGGGTTGGCAAATAGCACACCAAGCATATTGCTTCCTAACCAAACTGTCATATAAGCGCCCGACAATTTTTCCCACCCAACTTCGCCAAATAGAGGCAATGTCTGATCCTGGATATAGTACTTAAAATAATACTGGATACTTCCATCACGTAGCGAATTGAAGATCAAAACAGCAACGCAGGCACCCAGCATGATAAACCACTGTCCGTTCTTCGCCAAATCCTTCAAATCATCCTTAATAGAAGTTTTTTCAGCAACCGGTTTCAAGCGTTCCTTGGTCCAGGCGTAAGTCATGATGAAAAAGAAGGCGGCGATAGTTGCATAAATAATTACCGACAACTGGAAACCACGGGCATCTGAAAAGTCCATCGACCTGAAAAGCTCCAATAATACGGGAATTGAGGCAGTCATCACCATTCCCCCGGCATAGGCCCCGATAAACCGAAATGATGACAAGCTCGTTCGTTCCTTTGGTTTGTCTGTCATCACTCCTAAAAGTGACGCATAAGGTACGTTGACGAGGGTGTATACCATCATCATCAAGGTGTAAGTGATATATGCATAGATCATTTTCCCGCTCGGCCCGAAATTTGGCATGGAAAAAGTAATAATGCCAATCAGACCGAAGGGAATAGCTCCCCATAAAAGAAATGGCCTGAATTTGCCTTGATTTGTATTGGTTCGATCCGCAATAATTCCCATTAGCGGATCATTAACTCCATCCCATAAACGGGTCAATAGTAGCATGGTTCCGACACTCTCCGGCGAAAGATCCACGATGTCCGTGTAATAATACATGAGAAACATCGAGAAAATCTTCCAGAACATGGAAGAGGCGAAATCACCGAAGCCGTAACCGATTTTTTCCTTAAGCTTAAGAGATTCAGTCATCTAATTTAGTATGTTTTGAAATGCGTGATATTAGTTCAAGTAAAGCTCGACTATTATGATATGGACATTTCCAGAATCCAGCCTTATCTTCTTTCAGATTTGGTGTTCCACTATCATGAATACTCCAAAACCACTCTCCATTTTTCGTATCGGCCAAATTGATTTTGATATACTCCCATACCTTCAGCAGGCTGCGGGCATAGCGATCATCTTGCTTGGTTTCCCAGGCATCCATCAGTCCGACCAAGGCTTCGGCCTGCCCCCACCAGTGACGGTCTTTGTCGATATGATCTCCATCCTTTTCATACCATACCGATCCATCTGTATCAGTCCCTTCTTCCAAGGTTATGTCTACTAACCGCAGTGCCGATTTCTGAACTGAATCAATAACATCGGGATCTTTTGTTTCCAATGCGGCTTCGTGCAATAACCAGGCTCCCTCAATATCGTGTCCGTACGAAACAAGATTTGACTGAACAGCCCAATCCAAATCAAAAAACAAGTTGAAATGGCCGGTTTCCGCATCAATTATGCGCTCCTGAAACAGTTCTACCAAAACCCGGACACGCTCCTTCAACCACTCATCGGGCCATGCCCTGTAAAGATTGGTGTAGGCTTCCATTATGTGCAGATGGGTGTTCATTGACTTCGGCGAATTCGCATCCTTGGTGCTAAGCCGCATGTCCTCCAAATCCTGCCAGTCTGAACTCAAAGCTTCCAGGTAACCCTCGAATTCGAATTCGGGGTCTCTAAACCTGTCTTCCAGCAAATCGAACAAGCTTATCGCATACTCAAGGCTCTCCTCGTTACCCGTAGCCAGATAATATTCCGAAAAAGCATAAATACCAAAGCTTTGTGCATAAGCCTGCTTTCGTGTGTTCACCGGATTCCCCAGATAATCACAGCCCCAAAACAAACCACTGTTTCCTTTGTCCCAAAAGTGAGTCAATAGATAGTCGTATGCACGATCTGCCATTTTAAGGTAAATCTTTTGTCCGGTTTTGTGGAAAGCAGCTGAAAAGGTCCATAGGATCCGTGTGTTTAGCACAACTCCTTTGGTTGCTTTTGGAATAACTTCTCCGCTAGAATTTACTTGACCAACAAAGCCTCCGAATTCCAAATCCACAGCCTTTGTGCTCCAAAAATTAAGGATTCGGGACAACTCGGCCTTCATTTCATGCGACATTACATGCAGCCGCTGAACGATATTATTTGATTTTAACTCCACAGGCATTTGGTTATAATAAATTCATAAACTCCTGATTCTTATCTACTAGATCGTTGATCGTTTTTACTGACAAATGTGAACAAAGCCTATCTTGAGGTGAATTCATGCAATAGTCAACCAGCTTTTCAACTGTTGTTTTTGCCACATGCATACGCGTATCTGACGAGGCATAGTAGATAAAGACAGTACCATCTGCATCCTCAATCCAACCATTGGAGAAGACTACGTTTGATACATCACCAACACGTTCATCCTTAAGCGGTGCGATAAAATGACCATGTGGTTTATGGGTTACGATCCACGGTTTTTCAAGGTCAGTCATAAACAGATAAAGGGTGTATCGCAACCCTGCTGCCGTATTTCGAACACCATGTGCCAATTGCAACCATCCGTGTTGGGTACGAATTGGCACTGGTCCTAAACCGTTTTTCACCTCGTAAATGGTATGGTAAGTTTTTGCATCAACAATCATTTCTTCTTTTACTTCCGCCTTTTCGATGCGCTCAGACAATCCAAAGCCAATACCGCCTCCTTTACCGGTATCGATAAAACCATCCTGAGGACGGGTATAAAAGGCGTACTTTCCCCCAATCAGATGCGGAAAGAGAACCACATTTCGCTGTTGACCGCTTGTCGAAATCAGATCCGGCAGACGTTCCCAGTTTACCAAATCCCGTGTGCGGGCAATCCCTGCAGCAGCTACTGCGCCCGAAGTGTCGTTTTCTGGTGCATCCGGGTCTTTTCGCTCGGTGCAAAACACGCCATAAATCCATCCGTCATCGTGTTGAGTTAAGCGCATGTCGTAAACGTTCACGTCAGGTTCTTCGGTTTGAGGCAGGGTAACAGGCCGATCCCAAAACTTGAAATTATCAATGCCATTCGGGCTTTCTGCCACCGCAAAAAATGATTTACGATCATTACCTTCTACACGAACAAGCAAAACATATTTGTCGTTGAATTTAATGGCACCGGAATTGAACGCTGCATTAAAGCCAATACGTTCCAAAAAATAAGGATTTGTTTCTTTTTTCAAGTCGTAACGCCAGTGCAACGGGACATGTTCGCGGGTTAGAATTGGAAATTCATAGCGACTATAGACTCCATTATCGCTGAACATCTCATTGTTTTTCCTTTCAATCAGGATTTTATGCTTTTGCGTAATTAGTCTCAATCTTTCTTCAAACAGCGTTTCTGTTCTATTCATTGTAAATCGTTTATTTCTTAATTTGATTAAATTCGTTGAGTAATAAAATGCCGGGCTGATTCAAAAGATCCTTCGCATCGTCTGCTGCCCGATGACCGGGATAGGGAAAGTAGAAGTGTTTTTCAGAATCGTTCCGCCATACCATGACATAGCTGAGATTTTGTTTCACAAGTGAGTCATTCAGCACTGCTCCGAGCGTTTGTGTATACCAATTCGAATCTGGTACCAATTCCAAACCAGTTTCGGTTAAGGCAACCAGCTTATTTTTAGTTTTCGCTATCTCGATCAACACGTGCAGCTTTCTGATTGCTCTGTTTTCGCCATCAGGCTGTTTCAGATCGTAATAATTGTCCATCCCCAAGATATCGACAATATCGTCGCCCGGATACCATAGCAAGTATTCCTCTTCGGAACTGAAAGTGCAGTCTGGCGAATAAGCCACAATCATTTCAGACAAGCCTTTTCCGCGCAGGTAATCAATCGTATAGCGAAATAAGGTTTTGTACTCATCGGGCGTACAGGCTTTGGCTCCCCACCAGAACCAGTCGCCGTCCATTTCATGCCAGGGACGAAAAATGAATGGCACGGGCTTTCGATTTTGATCTTTTAGATTTGAAAGGAAAGCAGCCACCTGATTTAGCTGATGATTAAACTGCTCGTGATAAGCGCCACCCGGTAAAATGTGCTTCACAACCACCGATTCCCCGTGCCACGAGTTCACAGAGTCAATTGGTGAAAATGGATGCCAGCTGAAGGTGTTGATTCCACCTTGCTCGTAAGCCCAGACAGCCAACTCATCCATTTTTTGAAAAGGAACGCCATCAAGATTAACTTCGTGCTCTAATTCAAGCCCACCCAGCTCCCAGCCAAACATCGCTGGGTAATCCCCTGCAACTCGCATAACATCCGACTCACCTTCAAGATATTCCCAACCAACCCCGTAAGCTAGGTCGTCCTGATGCCCAAACAAAATTCCCTTTCCTTTAAGTAGTTTTAGTTCATCAATCAACGCTTTTCCATAAATATCTTTCTTAGGAGTTACCTGGCATCCAGAAAACAGTAATAGCAAAATATAAAGCAGTATAAAATTTTTAACCATTTGTAGTTTCTTTAGGGATCTCTATTTCAAACTTGGCATTTGATCACGCGTGATCACATAACTTTGGCTAAACGCATCCTGCCACCAGCCTGCGTTGGCATGAACATGATCAGTACTTGCAAAGCCTGGTTCAGAGGTATTGTTTGTTCTTTCATAATCGTACCAAGGCATAAAATACGACCATTTAGCTCCTTCACTCCATTGTTCTGAGATTGGTGCAACACTGCCAAATTCACTCAAAGTCACCATTTTGGTGGGATATTCTTCTTGAACGGAACTGAACTGCGAAGAAATTGCGGAAGCATCTGAAACGTTATAAATATCACGCCCAATAATATCCACATGCTCATCCCCTGGATAGAAATCACTGTCTTTAGTTTGAGTTGTCCAGACCCATATAAGGTTATTCAATCCTTCCGACTCGAAATAATCGAATATATATTTCCAAAGGTTTTTGAAAGCTTCTGCGCCATCGGCTCCCCACCAAAACCATGCTGATCCTCCACTGTACTCATAGATATTACCAGCGGCTTCATGCAGTGGCCTCCACACTACCGGAATGTTCTTCGCTTGCAGAAGTTTGAGGTACCCCGCCATTTCGGCTAGATCTGCCTTTAATATGGTATTCTCCCACGTTCCTTCTTCCAAAGCATTCGCTGCACTAAAAGTTGTTTCTGATGCTGTTGATGTATAGCTACCCGATCCCTGATAAGTTGGTACATTCCAATGCCAGCAGGCACTAACTATTCCATTATTGTTCCACCAGTCTTCGGCAACTTGAGTATCCGAATAATCAATCCAGTTTGCCGGAGACGATGGCAAATGAAGGTAATCGAACGTATGCATTGCCGGATATTTTCCGGTATGCTGATGAATCCATTCTGCCTCGTTTGTATTCCAACTTACGTTGGCAATTGTTGAAGAGATAATTTTAGCCCCATAATTCTCTTTCAGAAAATTGTACACATTAACAGCCTGAACCGATGGATTAACTACCGCAAGGTTCGGGTTGATCTCAACAACCGTTTCGGGCTTCGTTGAAAAGCTGAATGTAAAAGCCGGTGCATAATTATATGCCAAATCAAGAATTGAGGTTGCAGAAATATTCACCGTGTAATCGGTATATGCTTCAAGCACTGTATAGATGATAAGCTCATTCCCTTTTACAGTTGCTTCAACGGTCTGATTATTCACGGTTATCTTGTGTGCCTTTCCCAACTTTACGTCTTCGCTATAGGTTACAGTCACACTTGCATCCAACGGAACTGCTACTGCCCCTTCTTCAGGTTGGCTTTGTTTCACTTCGGGCGAGATCGTATCAACGGGCACTTCTTCTCCTTCCTTACCACATCCAAATAACAAAACGATCAAATACAATAAAGTCCAATATCTACTCATGATCAATTCCAATAAAGGATAGTCTTTCTGTTTTCAAAAACAGAGAAGACTATCCATAATTAAATCTAACTATACTACTTATTATTTCGGGTCGAAACGCAGGTTATCGATACTTATACCTGTCTGGATAATTCCACCATACAGGCCATTTGTTCCCGATGACAAATCGAAAGTGCCGGTTAAGCCCCAGGTACTTACCGGTACAGAAACAGTAATCCAATCGCCACCTGTTTCAGCAGGGAACAAATTGGCACCATACCAATAATTCCATTGATCGGCAAATACAAACTGAAATTGTGCATTTTCGGCGCCTGTTACTCCTTCTTCGATACGAATATCAAATTTCAATACGTAATTTTCAATATTCTGAATTACCGGGGCCGGAGCCCCACTTGACTGATGGTTACAATTCAATGCCCATCCATCGAAAGGCGCGGTGTAACGGATAAATGTGTTGCCATTTTCGGTGAGAATTTCTGAATTTCCGCTCCAGCTATTGTCCCATGAGCCATTATGGTCGCCATGTTGTTCAAAATCCATTACCATAATTGTTTGGCTTGTAATCGGATCTGTCCCTCCAATAAATATCTGAGGCGAAAGACCTTGCTCTCCTTCATAGGTAATGATCGTTATATAGCCATATCCGGTAGTAGCATCTTCCGGCACATAAACCTGCGCCATGTCGTCAGTTTTGATACCATAAGCCGTTGCTTTAACACCACCTGGAAATATCAACTCTTTAATTAAAGACAGGTTAGTGCCTTCAATGGTAAGAATTTTTCCGGGTGTCCCTTTATTCTCTGCAAATCCGGTAATCTCCGGCAGGTTGGCCGTAATGGTAATTTCAGAAGGAGAAGAGATGCGGACTCCATTTTTAGCGACAAGCTCAATTATACCACTGGAAGCTCCCACAGGAACGGCAACTTGCAACTGAGTTCCGGTCTGACTTTCAATAGTACCAGACAAGCCTCCATTAAATACAACATCAACAACCAAATCCAGGTCTGTACCTTCAATGGTTAAAGTCATGTTTGCCTTCGCTTCCAGGGGAGAGAATGATGTAAATACCGGATCGATTAGTGTCAACTCCGGCCCATTAACTTCTTTCGAAGCTTTTGTAACAAAACGAACAACCCCGGTTACGGCTGCATCAGGGACAACCACTTTCATTTCAGTAGCAGAAGCGCTTGAGATCGTGCCTTCCACATTTCCTCCAAAAATCACCTTTTCAATCAGATCAAGATCGGTGCCGGTGACCGTTATTTCACCACCGTTTTTAATGGTGGTGGGCGAAATGTTAAGGTCAGGAACTACCATTATCAATTCAGACCCGGAACTCACTTCAACCCCAGAAGCCGGGACAATTACAAGTACACCATCTTCAGTTCGCTCAGGAACATTCACCTCAATTTTTGTCTCGGTTTGAGTTTGAAAAGTATCAACCTTGAAATCTCCTTGAAAAACAACACTTTTCACCAAGTCAAGATCAGTCCCGCTAATTGTTAACAGAGTACCTGCTTTTACCGGGTTAGGTGAGATTTCAGAAATTGACGGCAACGTTACCGTCAAGGCATCCTCCGAGTATATCCATGTTGGAACCTCTTCTCCATCAGACAATAAGTCGGCACCATTGGACACAATTATCTTACCAGTTTGAGCATCCTCTGGTAACTTTAGCTTTATCTCTTTACGGGTTTGGCTTTCAAAATCTTTCTTCAGTACATGCACGCCATTCGCTAAAATTACTTCTTCGACAACGTTCAGATATTCTCCAGTGATCGTCACTGTTTCCCCTGCTTTGATTATCGTGGGTTCAAAACCATCAATCGAAATCGGCTCCAAATATCCAATTGGTGTTAGTGTCGAAATTTCACCTGTCGGTGTATTCAGCATTACAAAGCCTGGCTTTGCGGCTTGAGGAACTGTAACTCTGATTTCATATTGACTAACAATCGAAATATCTGTTAAACCTGCTGCTCCCGGAATGTCAATACTTGTGACCTTATCCAGGTGTGTTCCAATAAACCGCAGTTCACCTCCACGCATCGCAGGAGAGGGACCAAATGACTTGAGAGTAATTTCCTTGCTGGCCATCTGATTGGTGTCCAAATCCTCATCGTCTTTTTCACATGCAATGAAAATGGTGCTCCCGAGAAGAATTACCAACACCACTATCCATATATTATATCTGCTTTTCATTTTCATAAAGTTTTAGTTTTTATCGTTATTCAGCCGGAACAACCCGTATATTATCAATACATATCACTGGATTACATGTAGTCCCAGGAGTAGTGCCTGCATGAACAAAAAATGTTAAGCCACCGTAATTTCCTTCTTCCGCGGGCTCAAGCGGATTCCCAAAACGCGTGTATTTGAATTCTGTCAATGGGATTGATACTGTTACCCAACCATCGGTTGTATAAGAACCCGTTTCAAGCCAAGGTTCCCAAACTCCTCTTGGCACCTCTTCATAAATATAAGAAGCTGTTCCGCTGAGTCCCCACGGTGTAAAAATCATCTGCATAGCGCCGGCAGACCATGCCTGAGGCACGTTGATCTCGAATTTCATTACCGCATCTGATATCGGTGTTTCGAATAAGTCACCTTCCGGGCGTCCGTTGGCAACACCCCACAGATTGAAAGAAAAGCCGTCCTCATTCCAGGTAGCTCCTACTTCTCCCTGCATCTCTCCATGAAAATATACATAGTCCCCGGAAATGCCTTCCACGGGATCATCATTACGGAGAACACCCGAACGCCATCCACCTGAAGCATTCAGGTTGTCCCAATCAAGGATCATCCCCCGATCATCGAGATACTGAAACTTTGAGCGACCAGCTCCATAAATAGAAGTCACATTGAGATATCCCTGTTGTGCACCTTCTGGGATGATGAAAGAAACTGCTGTTTTTTCGATATTTGTAATTTCCGTCACGGGAATATTGCCAGCCATTTTAATTGATAGCGGCACGTTGGGATCGTCTATAAAATAGTCCCCATACACCGTGACTTCATCACCCATATGGGCATATTCACACGACATACTTTTAACTACAGGACTCGGAACCACCACTCTAAAATCATAAGAAACTGTATCTTCCGCTGAAACCATGTAAATTTTATTGGATACAATATCGGGGATCGTTTTCGGGACATTAACAATTAAGGTATGATCAGTGATAAAGCTCGTATTTAAAACAGCCTTCTGATCATTAAAATATAATTCCCTAATGCTTTTTAGATTATTTCCTACCAAACAGATAACATTATCCATATACGCCGCAACAATTAAGGAGTCTCCTGATTCAGGAGAAGTTGTCCGGACATAAAATACTTCTGGATTTCCATCGGTCAGTTCAAATTTGCCCGAGTCTTCCTCACAGGAAGTTAGTGGTGCCACCAAGCTAACAACCAGAAAAATAATTATTATCTGCGTTGCCTTATTTATAGCTATTCTTTTCATATTCTTATTCTTGGTTTAAGTTAATAGGTGAATTGGCTCATATCATATTCAACAGCAGGCTCCAATAGATGCTTATTCATGGTCAAATCCGTATCGGGAAACGGAAGTTGAAAACTGTCATCAGTAATATTGGGAATCGTTGGATTCTTGTCGTAATAGGTATCATCCGGATCGAGTGTTTGGCTTTCATAGAATGATAACAGGCCATTGTACGAACTCCGTCTTTGGCCTTTCAATTCAGTTATAGCCTCTTGTGGGTTATAGTAGTGAAGACGTACATAATCATACCAACGGTCTCCCTCGCATGCTAATTCCAAGCGTCTTTCCTTCCAAATCATTTCGAACGTCAAAGAATTTGCTGCCATGCTTGTTCCCAAAAAGTCAACATATTCGAGACCATAGCCACGGGCTCTAACTCTATTAAATACCTCAAGAGCCTTAGGATCAGAGCTTGAAGAGCTATTGCCAAGTACTGCTTCTGCATAAACTAAATACACGTCAGCTAAACGTAATAAATGAGTACTTAAACTTGTCGCTTGTCCCTGCATTCCATATCCAATACCCAAAACATGATCGTTGTTGTTTCCCACCAAGTGTTTCACGCAATTTGCACCAGTCGAAGACTGAACCTCATTCAGAACGTTCAAGCAAAAATCCGTCCAGTCAAAGCCACCTTTATCAACCCAGAAATAATCATACTTATCACCGTACATCATCATCGTGGCTTTTCTTCGCTTATCTACATTCTGCCGGTTAAGGCTTAGCGCATTTTCAGCAAAATCATCCTGAAGGTCAACTGAAGGACCGTTATACCCACCCCAAGTGTCAGCAAACTCTGAAAATTTAGGAAGTGCTAAATCCGATTGCAGACTATTGTTCTGGGTCCACGGATCCCTGCTAGCCTCCCATTTCCATGCCAAAAGACTTTCTGGACTGTTATTGTTCTTCAAACGGAAAATGTCAGAATAAACCGGCAATAATTCCCGGCCACTATTGTCAATAACTTTCAGCGCATATTCAGCGGCTTTCTGCAAATCATCAGCGTTACGGGTTCCGTCCATTCCATACCCAGATTTTGTGAGATACACTTTCGCAAGAAGACCGTAAGCAGAATAACGATCAATCCGACCTGCGGCATTTTCCTCAGGCAGCCATTCAATTGCTTTCTCGAGGGTCATGATGATATAATCATAAACATTTGGGATCGTAGCTTTATATTTATCGTTATAGTTACCCGCTGAAATGTCAGCAGAGTTACTATGAATAATTGGAACTTCTCCGAATATCCGAACCAGGTAAAAATAAGCCATTGCTTTCCAGACAAGGGCTTCACCTTTTACGGTCTGTTTTGTTTGCTCACTCACTTCAGGCCCAGCTTTAAGATCGATATTCTCAAGTGTCCCGTTACAATAGGCATTTACTGCCCAGAGTGAGGCTGACATTTTTACCAGATCTTCGTCCGTTGAGTTGATCGTAAAGGTCATATACGGAGAAGCTCCCCAATAAAAATTACCCGACATTACTTCACCTATCTTAAAAAAGCCGCGTTGAAAATCATACCAGGGAGAATTGTAGATCGGATTTACCGCTTGAAAACATTGTTCATCGGTTTGATAGAAATTATCTACATTGTAGTTATCAATAGTTGGCCGGTCAAGAAACTCTTCGCAGGAACCCAAACCCAAGATGACCAAGGCAACCAATACTGTATTTACTAATATAGTTATACGTTTCATTTTTTATCCTTTTTTCAAGTTAGAATGATAAGTTCAGTCCAAATGACACAATGCGAGGAATCGGATACTTTCCATTGTCCAATCCATAAACATTTTGATTCACAGTGCTGATACCGATCTCTGGATCATAGCCGGTGTATTTTGTGAATGTGTATAAGTTCTGAATGTTCATATAGACCCGTACATCGGCCAGATGATACTCACTGGAAATACGAGCAGGCACAGTATATCCGAGAGTAATGTTTTTGACGCGGAGATATGATCCATCTTCAATGTAACGATCACTAATCCGGTCGTTGTCATTTGGATCGTTAGCAATTGCACGTGGTATTTTAGTATCAGGATTTATTACGCGTACATTCGTAATATCGTCATACCAATTTGAAATACCATTTGAACCATCGTAGGCTTTGCCTGGATCAATTGACTCGAGTCTGGCACGCTCGGTAACTGTTTTTAACTGGTTGTCCCAAATTGACTTCATACTTGACAAATTGATTGCTGTATAATTTAAGATCTTGTTCCCGTACGTACCATTAAGAAAGATCGCCAAATCAAGATTCTTATAACGAAAAGTATTCTTGAAACCAAAGGTAAATTTGGGCATAGGGGAACCGATATTTGTTCTGTCATAAGTATCAATTACGCCATCTTTAACTCCGTCTGGTCCACTAATATCTTCAAACTTTAAGTCGCCAACCCATACGGTGTTATATTTATTAAATACGCCATTTGAAGGATATTTGGCTGGTTTTGGTGAATTTTCAATATCGTCCAGATCCTTGTAAACGCCGACCACTTTATACCCATAAAAATTATATAGCGATTCTCCTACGTTTGTTACTGTTACGACATCAGACCATTGCCCGTATCCTTCAATATGCGCGTTATCGGTTCCATCGAGAGCAACAAGTTTGTTCCGGTTAGCTGAGATCTGAAACTCGGTATCCCACTGGAATTTACCTGCCAAATTCCTTGTGACCAAGTTGACCTCGAACCCCTTGTTGTTAATTTCGCCATAGTTCCCCTTGGGTGATGCTAAAGCAGACGATGCATTGCCTCGGGTTCCCATGTAGGACGGCAGTTGCAGATCCATCAGCATGTCTGCTGAAGTTTTATCATACACATCAATCGTCAAATTTATCCGGTCTACCCAAAACCCCAGATCCAATCCTAAGTTGAACTGCTCTTGGGTTTCCCATTTAATGTATGGATTGGCAATATTTGTTTGTCGGTATCCCTGTCCCAGACTAGTTGGCATTCTGCTAATTGAGGCTCCCCACAGATAGCCGCCAATATTGGAGTTTCCCGTTTGTCCCCAGCCAAACCGGATTTTACCGTTACTAATCACAGATTTCATTTGTTCGAATATTTTCTCCTCTGTAAATCGCCAGGACACAGCAAAAGCATGGAAGCTTGCCCATCTGTTTTTCGGACCGAAGTTGGAAGAACCATCGCGACGGAATGTGTAAGTTCCGTAGTACTTATTATTGTAATTATAGGTCGCCCGGCTAAAGAAAGAAGACATCGAAGTCTTGTTGAAACCATGGCCAATTACCGGATCATTACCCAACGCTGGGTTGTGGATCTCATTATCAGGAAGACCTGTTGCATAAATACTCATGTACTCCCAATTAGACAACCACGCATCCTGACCTGCCATAACTGTATAGTTATGATTGCCAAACGAATTAGAATAGGTCAAATAATTTTTGAATTGATAAAATGACCCATTATTTCTTCTAATTGAATTCTCATTTATACTTCTTATCCAATTTCCGTACGTTACAGTAGGTAGGAAATACTCACCTTTAGAACTGTTGATGTCGTAGCCCAGCTCCGAATGCCATGTCAAATTTTTGATTGGAGTAATATCTACGAAAAGGCTACCGTTCAATTTTTCGCGTTGCAACGTTAAGTCTTTATCTAACGTATTGGCTATCGGATTTACCCTTGAATATCCTTCACGTATCACACTGGCATAACTCCCTTCGATATCATAAATTGGGATGTCCGGTGGAGTAAGTAACGAATAATTGACGATTCCTTCCGAGCCTTCTGCCAAGCCAAGCTCTTCATCGGTGTTTGCATAATTCACATTGAGCCCCAGCTTCAACCAAGGTTTCAACTGAGCATCCAAATTTGAACGAAATGAATAACGCTCGAACTTTGAGCCGATAATCGTCCCCTCTTGATTTACATATGAACCTGACACATAGTACCTAACAGCATCATTTCCTCCACTCGCGGAAACCTGATGTTGTTGCATCAATGCTTCTTGAAAAATTGCATCTTGCCAGTTTGTCCCTTCTCCTAACAATGAGGGATCTAAAAACTCTAAACGGCTATCAAATGCATTGTTTTCTTCGGCTACTGAATTGCTAAACTCTGCGAATTCCCGAAGGTTCATCATGTCTATTCTGGTTCGTTGATCCTGAATCCCAAACATTCCTTCATAAGAAAATTGAGCTTCACCACTTTTTCCTCTCTTTGTGGTTATCAAAATTACGCCATTAGCTCCCTGAGCTCCGTATATTGCAGTAGCCGAAGCATCTTTCAGAATTTCGACTGACAAAATATCCGAGGGATTAATTGCTGACAGAGGAGAAATGGATGAAACACTACCATTACCCAGTTTATCACCGAGTCCCCAATCAGAACCACTGGTGCCACTGCTCTGCAAAATAACACCGTCTACGACATAAAGTGGTTCAGCATTACTGTTTATGGTAGACTGTCCCCTTACACGTACTGAAACGGAAGATCCTGGAGCACCAGAAGTCGTTGTTGAAGTTACACCTGCAGCTCTACCCTGCAAAGCTTGATCTAAGTTCGTGATTACAGAGCCTTTGATATCCTCTTCTCCCATTGAAACTGAAGCCCCTGACAAATCTCGTTTTTTCATCGTTCCATAACCAACAGCAACAACTTCTTCAATTCCTACTGCATCATCCCTCATTCTGATGTCGAAGAATGCCTTTCCATCAACAGAATGTTCTTGCGATTTCATTCCCACAAATGAGAACTGCAGAACTGCCGTCTCGGGGACATTAGCGAGCTGAAACTCACCATTTGAGTCTGTAATTGTTCCTTTTGTAGAACCTTTAATTACAACGGTAACACCAGGCAGGGGGGCCCCCGTTGAATCACTAATTTTCCCTTTTACAACATGGCCCTGCTGCGTACTACTTGAAGATCTGTAAGTTGAATTGGACGGATTAGCCCGGAGTACAGCGTTCGGTTGTATTACAAGATACATTGCCAGAATAAAAATCATCAAAAAATTTGATAATTCGCGATCCTTAGGTCCTCTACAGGACCTTTTCATTTTTTTCATACTTTTATAGTGTTTTAGTTAATGTTTGCCCTGGGTATAGCAGTCAGGGTAAATGTCAAACTCAGCAGGGGGATGTTAGCGCATTCCCCTGTTTTTCTCTCAATTTGTTAGGTTTTTCTCATAAGCTTTCGATTTATTTTGTTTGTACCGTATCTAAATATTGCTACCCGTTCCGTTGTTGCCATATTGAAGGCAATTCGCCATAATGTTCTCTAAAATATTTTGAAAATTGTTTGGGTGAAAATCCAATAGAATATGCTATTTCAGAAATGTTCATCTTACTTTTTTCAACTAATTGTTTACCTCTCTTTATGCGGATAGTACGAATGAACTCCAGAGGAGATTTACCAGTAATCGTCATGAGTTTTTTGTATAAATGCCCTCTTGACATTCCAATGGCAGAACTCAATTCTTCCACCGAGAATTCCTGATTATCCATATTCTCCTCCACGAGGTGAATAGCCTGTTCAATAAGCTTCTCATCTAAAGAGCTAATGGTGATTTCACCAGGCTCGACGTCAACAGTCTGAAATTTTCTATGATTACTTTTTCCCCACTCCAATATTCTTTCTATCCTCAAAAGCAGTATCTCAACATTAAATGGCTTTGTGATATATTCATCAGCACCCTCCTTTAAACCATCCAAAATATGCTCATCGGTGGTACGCGCAGTCAGCAACATGACCGGGATATGTGAAAACCGAATATCTCCTTTGATTTTATTACAAAGTACAAGCCCATCCATTACCGGCATCATAACGTCGCTAATCACCATTCTAAACGATTGTTTAGCCATTAACGCTAATGCCTCTGCTCCATTTGATGTTTCAATAACCGGATAATATTCTTTTAAGCAATTACTAATAAACTGTCGGAAATCATCATTATCTTCCACAACCAAAATAGGATCTTCATTGAATTTATCTTTTCTTTCCTCGGCAACGTGCAGTTTTCCTTCGTCAGACTCAGTTGGATGTGCTGAACTATTCAAAATCGGAAGTTTCACACTAAAGATTGAACCTTGTGGTTCATTGTGTCTAACCCGGATTTCCCCTGCATGTGACAAAACATACTCTTTCGCGATATGCAATCCAATACCACTTCCGATGTAAGTTGTAGGATGGGCTTCCTGATAAAAACGGTCAAAAACGCGATTTAGATTTTCTCCTTTGATTCCGATACCCGTGTCAGCAACTTCGATAATTGCGTAGTGTTTTTCCGAATCTGTGATCCGATCTATTGAAATGGTAACACTACCGCCTTCCACATTAAATTTAAAAGCATTTGAAAGCAGATTCATTAGAACACGTTGTAATTTACTTCGATCAAAGTCCATCTCAATAACGAGTGCACTTGCATTAACAGTAATTGAAATTCCTTTTTTCGTAGCGTAAGCAGTGAAATTATCCCCAACCTGCTTTACAAAATCCACTAAGTTCCCATGTGATAGTTTCAATTCACTTCTTCCGCTATCCAGCTTTCTCAGGTCAAGTAATTGATTTACTTCACGCATCAAAATTTTCGCATTTCGATACATCAGTTTGAGATTATCTTTGGTGCTTTTTTCATTGTTGGTTGATGCAATCAGTTTCTCCAATGGCGTAATTATAAGAGATAGGGGTGTCCTTAAATCGTGACTAACATTAGTGAAAAAACGCATCTTTTCTTCATCCATTTCCTGCTGTTTGGCAATATCCATTTCCAATTTATGCATCTTAATTTTCAGCAAATTCTTCCGCCGAATGTATAATGCGATAGCTATTGCGATACAAACAACTGTTATGAGATAGATGATATAAGCTATTGGTGAAAGCAAAAAGGGAGGTTTGACATGAATCAATAAGGAAGAGGACACACCTTTCGTCTTTTCGGCGGGAGCAAGCGTTTTAATCTGGAGATTATAGGTACCGGGGGCAAGCTCGTTAAAGTGAATGGTATTTCCTTGAAATTTTATCCACTCGGAATTGTCATCCAAGCGGTAAGCAAATATATTCTTATTAAAAGACCGGAAGTCCATAGATGATACACTGACTGCAAAATTGTTGAATTCATAATTCAGGGAGATCTCATCAAGTAACTGAATATTCTTATCCAGTGTCACATGCCGGCCTCGGATAGACTTTTCTGGCTCAACCCGCTTATTACCAACATATAATTCTGTAAATTCGATTCCAGGACTGCTATAGATATCTGGTACGGATTCCGGAAAGACACGAATATATCCTCCAATTCCTCCGATCAGTATTTCACCATTTTCTCGGCACAAAATCGAATGGTTATTAAAAGCGATATCTCCCAGCCCATCTTCGTCGTAATAGCGACGGCATTTGAATTGGTAACCACTTGAATCTGGATTAACATCTACCAAGACATTTGTCATTCCATAATCGGAAGAAAGCCATAGACTCTTATTCTTGTCCTCAGCAACTGCCCGAATGAAATTATTCGACAGGCCATTTTCTGTATTCAAATGTAATATAACAACCTGGTTTTCATTCAACACCGAAATGCCCTCCTTACCCCCGATCCACAAAAGCTCACGGCTATCTCGGAATATGCAATTCACGTAAGAATCCAGACTGGGAAGGTCTTTGCTATTAGAAATTTCGATTCTCTCAATCTCATGTGTATAGACATCCATAACACATGCCCCATCGCTAGTTGCAATGTATAGTTTATGCGCTTGCTCACAATACAGGTCGGTAATAGAATTTGACTGTAATTTGCTGTTTTCGATCGTATATTTTGAAATGTTTCCATTGGTATCGTAGCAGAATAGTCCTTTGGCGACGGTTCCAATCCATATATTTCCCGCCGCATCTTCATTAATGGCCCTGATAAAACGGAGCGCATTTTCCTCTCGATTATCTGTATCAGAATTTAGAAGTTTAAACTGTTCGTTTTCGTAGTAACATACACCGCCACCATAGGTCCCCACCCAAATTCGACCTCTCGAATCGTAAAAAGAGCACACAACCAAATCTTCTGGAAGGTTACCTTTTTCGAAGTTGAAAACAATAGTTTTTCCAGTGGCGGCGTCAACTTTTGAAATCCCTTCACCATCAGAACCAAACCACAAACTTCCATTCTTTTCTTCTAGGATACAGCTAATGTCATCTTCATTGGTTAAAGTACACCTCTCGAAGAATGACTCGTCAATCACAGTATACCCAATACCCCTTTTGCTCGTGCCAACCCACATAATATTTTGTCGATCTAAGTAAAAGCAGTTAATATGATTGGAAGGAATTGAGAATGTATTCTTTTGATCGTATTTGATTTTTCTGTAAGCATTCCGGTTGTAATTGTAAACAGTTATACCATCGTTATCGGTGCCAATCCAGACATTCCCTTGTCCATCATCAACCAAAGCAGTCACAAAACTGAAATCTTGCTTATTCTGATCAAGCAGGGTAACTAATTTTTTCGTTTCTGGATTGTAGTACTGTAGAACATCCTCTGGTGAGTGCGAAGTATAAAGCCATAAATTATAGGCGTTATCTAAATACATCCTATGATGTGGGTATGCAGACAAAGATATTCTCGCCCTTTCTATAACCTTATTGTACTCCGAATTTAGTTCTCCAATCATTCCATCTTCGAACAGAAAAAATGCGTGACCGTTCCGACATTCAATCCATTTCAATTTCTTACCATAAGGTAGCACAATACGGGACTGGCTATTATTCGACAAGTCATTATATACTAAACCATCTCTTGTTTGGCACCATATGTTTTTATCATGATCAACGACAAGCAGACTTATATCCGACGGAATAGCCAGTGTTTTTAATATCGGAGCAATGTCTCCTTCAATTCTGTCCTTTTCCCTATTATAAAAATAATATTTGCTCCCTGCTTGGATCCAGATATTTTTATTCGCGTCTTCTTTAATTGAGTACACATCGCTACCTTCTTGGTAAAGCGGATAATTTTTGAAGTTATATCCGTCATAACGGCTAAGCTGATTGACGGTCACGATCCACATAAAACCGTAGCTATCTTGCATCATATCATGTATATAATTATCCGGCAATCCATCTTTAACTCCGAGTGAATTAAAATTGAAGTTTGCAGCTCTGCCAGCTCCCATAAAGAAAAGACAACACAATATGATCAAATATGCTTTTTTCACAGATAAAGGTTTATTCAATATTTATATAAATGTAAAAGAATACAGATAATTATAAAATTGTATTTCCATCAACCGGGTGTAAAATTCGATAAGTTTTTTCAAAATGGATATCCCATTTGTATCCGTTTTGTGCTCAAATGTCTGATGCAACAATTGGGCTTCCCTCTAATTAAGAGCTTATTCAACTATGAGTTTCTGAGTGAATCGTTGGTCATTATTGATGATTCGGATCAAATAATAGCCCCCCTTAAGTTCTGATAAATCCACATCAAATATGCTACCACCAGTAGCTTGGATAAACTTGTATCGTGTACCGTTCATACCAATCACTTCAATGCTAACAACACGGTCTGTGAAGTTAGATAGGTCTATAGAGACCATGTCTCCTGCTGGATTGGGAAAGAGTCTGATTATGTCGTTTAAGCTTATCTCATCAAAAAAATCATCTGATGCTCCTGCAATATGAGCAGATTTTAGTGAGATCAATTCTATTAACCATTGTTGGAAAAACTCGCCGACATAATCATATTGTTCTACATTAATTCCGTTGTTTTTTCTTTTCGAGGAGAATCCTAGCACTTTACCACTGCTGACATTTTCAATTTTAAAATATCCATCACCGACAGAAACAACATTCCACTGCTGACTCGCAATCGGCTGAAGATCCCATTGTACAATGGGTGCACCTTCTACATCAGAACTTCCGATTACATCTAATGCTTTTCCACTATGCAGTGCCACTAACTTAAATGTTCCTGATCCACCATCTTTGAATTCCCATTTTTGGTTGTCCGTTCCAGTGTCTGAGTATTGTTGCACTAGTGCCCCATTTTCAAGTGAAGAGTCAACAACCTCCATCACTTTCCCGCTGTGGCGTGCTGTTAGCTTATATATTCCACCTACCTGAAATCCAGAAGAGATGATTGTATATGTTCCTGTGGTTATTTCTGAATTATTAAGGCCTGATTTAATTGCAATAGCCCGAACTGTTGTTGTTTCAGCAACTTCAATTGGCGAACTGTATACTGTAGATGAAATGGTCGGTGCAGAGCCATCCGTCGTAAAATAAATTGTTGCTCCATCTGTCATACTACTGATTGAGACAAGCTGAATATCAGAATATTCTCCGGACGGCGGATCAAATTCCGGGGCGTTGACCGATTCGTTCTGGTACTCAGGGCAATTTTCTACGGTCAAGGCATACTGATGATTAAACATGTCTATTATGTGTTGTGTCGTGTTCTGGGCAGATATCAAGTCATTCCACGCACAAAACCACGACCAACGAGCATCTAAATCAATTGCATCTCCAAGCTCCGGTATCGGTCCATTTTCTGTCATCGCGACAATCTTTGTCCCCCCGGCTAAATTATGATACGTGTCGAACATTGCTTTTTGAGTGGTATAATTATAGGCTCCAGGATAGGAGTCAAAACCAAGAATATCTAGTTTTTCATTTCCCGGATACCAATCACTTTCTGGCGTTGACCAACACCAAATCAAATTGTGAAGGCCGTGATAGTTTGTTAAACGATCCCGGACAATGTCCCAAAGTGCTAAGCACGATTCAGGACCTTTTGCCCCCCACCAGAACCAGCCTCCACCTGCCTCGTGAAGCGGCCGCCAAACTACCGGAATACTGGCATCAGAGATCCTCTTTAGCTGAACTGCAATTGCATCAATATCCCTTAGAACATCCAAATTTTCCGGTGTGCCTGCAATTATTGCCTGAGACACATCAAAAGTTGTTTCAGAAGTAGAAAAAGTATTTGTACCTGGTAATCCTCCCGATGGAGAAAACCAATGCCAGTGAATCTCAACAACGCCTTTTTTACCAGTAGAACCGTACCAACTTATCACTTTTTCAGTTTCGCCATTGTCAACAGCTCCAAAAGTATGCCCACTACCATCCCATTTGTAAGGGTACATTGGAGTATAAGTCATCAAATCGAAACCTCTAACTAATGGCCTTTTACCGACAATATTAACTACTTCATCATAGTAATCAGAGGTTTCGCCTGTCATTATAGCGCGGCCATATTGTGACCGGATAAAATCATACAGCTTTTGCGTATTACTATCAATCTGTACATCGCTAAGAGTCGTTGTAATATCATACAGATTCATAGGCTTCGAATAGATAGAAAATTTATCTATATCAACATATCCCCAACTTTTTACTATTTCTAACGTATTTTCTCCATCGTTGAGAACAACCGCAATATTTGCAAGAGTCATAAAATCGCTTGTTCCCGCAAAATTAATACTCGACCAATACTCGCCGTTTAAATATAAATCATTGACTTTATCTCCATAAATGGAACGATATCTTATGGCAAGATCATAATTACCGCCAGTCGAAACATTTATAGTGATCGTCACCTTATCTCCCTCTGCGTCAAATCCAGTTACAAATTGTCCACTAGATGCCATAGTTGAACCATCGAGTATGGTTCCGTTTAGGATTCCAGTTTCCGCCTCTATTTCCATTACAAGAGTTTGCGCACTTGCAAACGTAACTGTCAAGGCCATTAGTAAAATTAAATAGGTTTTCTTCATAGTTTTGGTTTTATCGATTGACAACAAGTATTAACGTGCCTCACAATAGGAATAATAGAGGCCACTTTATTCTGGATGCAATCGTTCAGTTTAAAGCTAGGATTGTTAGTTGGAATACTGTTCCGTATTTCGACTCCGACCTTTACTCGAATCTTCTTTAGTGTAAAGCTATTGTACAGATGCTTAAAACCACATCCGAAATGTATCTCATTCACTCCGAATTGTATCATAACACAAACGCAATATATAATGGATACATTTGAGTATCTCAACAGCCACAAATTCATTAAAAAAGAGAAAGAAATCTGAAATATGATTTAAGAATAACCTTTCCTACCTATAATTTTATCAGGAGTCTGTCGGAGTTTGCAACTTACAGGGTAAATATTATTTTGCATTCATGAATAAATTTTATAGTGCAAAGAATGCTAATACAACGATCTGTTCTATTGGTTGTAGCGATCCTGTATCCGTATATTGATTTTGTCCAGCCTGTTATTGACAATATCTGGCTCTTCCGTGCTACCTGCGAGTTTTTACTTCGTATAATCCCAATACTCTGCTGAAAAAAATCCCGTCGACAATTCAGATCGCTGTCCGTTCATAGGAAACCTCACCTAGTATGGGCCTTTCCTGTCGGTACTGATCTTTGATATGTCCAATAAAAAACCGTAACCTTTATAGTCCAATTCAGTTTTAAGCCAAATATGGTCTCGATTCTATGCTCAAAACGAACCTTCTGATTTCATAAATCCAAGTACCACTTCGAAATAAGATTGTTTAAAATGAATTGATTATAAGAAAACAACATCAACTCCCAAAAACTAATACCAGTTTTTGAAAATAGTCCCCATATGATTTCGTTTACTTTTGCGTTTTCAGTTCTATTTGGGGACTCACTGAATAATAACATAATCCCACCTGCTGATTTCAAGCTTTTTATTATTGTTTTAAGGGTGACTCATCTGGGAGTAAAACCAGATGACAAACAGTGAAAAACGAATATTAGTCTGTGCTAAAATTATAATATTGCCTTCAACATTTTCATGTCCTTTGATATTTTCGAATCCACAATTCTCGCATAAATCTGCGTTGTTTTTAATGAAGTGTGGCCTAACATTTTCGAAACTGTTTCAATCGGAACTCCGTTGCCCAAAGTAACAGAAGTTGCAAAAGTATGCCGGGCAACATGCATGGATAAATTCTTCGTGATACCGCAGATACCAGCCAGTTCCTTGAGGTATTCATTCATCTTTTGATTCGAATGCACAGGAAGCAGTTTGCCTCTGTTTCGATTCACAGGAAAGTTTTCATATTTCTGCAAGATGGTTTTGGCTTGTGGCAGCAGTGGAACCCTGCAACGAATCTCGGTTTTGGTTCGATCAATGATAATCCATTTATCTCCGTCGTCACCTTGGTGGATATGAGCGCTGCTAAGGTTACTTAGTTCTGCATAGCCCAGTCCTGTGTAACAGGCAAAAACGAAGACGTCTCGGATGATCTGCATTCGGGTTGTGCTGATTTCTTTACGTTTGATTCTTTCCAATTCCTGGATTGTCAGGTAATCTCGATGCGTTTCATTGCGAGAAACTTTGAAAGAGCTATAAGGATTATGGGAAAGCTGATTCATGGCTATGGCTGTATTTAAAACCTTTTTTAGATGCTTGTGGTAGGTGAGGGCCGTATTTGGCCTTAGCCTGAGTTCTGTTTTCAAGTATAGGTCGAATAAACTCAGAAACTTGAAATCGACCGCCGATAGTGCCAAGTCATTTCTGCCAAACCTGCATTTGAAGAATTCGGCCAGTCGCATCCGGGTCGTTTTGTAATGCTTTAGCGTTCCCTCGGAATAGTCATTTCCAACCCTGGAAGCTATCCCTTTAATAATACCATCCAGTATTTGCAGTACGCCTTTTTCATTACTTACTCCCAATAATTTGCTTTTCACATGTAGGGTAGAGAAAGGTTCTCCTTTCGATTCCAACTGGTTGTAGACATCCTGGATCCTGGTCCTGATTTTGTCCAACCGGTTGTTCAGGATTTTGGTATCTTCTGTTCTTCCAGCGTTCCGTTGTCGCTCATCATCCCAATTATCGGGAACAACAAAAATACCAGTAGATAATTCAAAACGTTGGTTGTTCATGGTGCACCGGACATAAACCGGGCATTTCCCGTCGGCACGGGACTTTGATCTCTTTAACGAGAAGTTTACAGTTACTCTCATTGCTCAACTCACTTTTTAGGTTAAAAAATGGTCTCGCTTTCCTACTTAAAATTAGCCGTGTGGGGTCATAATTCCAAGTATCAAAACGAAACAAAATCATTCAAAATGAATTGATCATCAGTAAATTACATCGATTGCCGAGACCTATTGAAGGTTTTTTGAGAATAGGTCTCGATATAGTCTCGTTTACTTTGCGATTCTATGCCTGTTTTTGATGCCTGCACAAAATGAAAAAGCGCCTAAACCATTCGATTTAAGCGCTTTTAGTCTTTTTTGACTTTTTACTTGGTGACTCAGCTGGGGTTCGAACCCAGGACCCCATCCTTAAAAGGGATGTGCTCTACCAGCTGAGCTACTGAGTCATCCTGTATGTTGCCTTTTTGTTTAAAGGCGCTGCAAAAATATGTTTTTCAACCTAAACGACAAAAGAAAATATCAATAAAAAAAGCACACACAGCCAATAAAACAGGCAACTTTAAGGGTATGAGTAAATTATAACAGCATTTTTTTCTTCACCTAGGTTTCCTTTTAAATTAAGTATTTCACTCCATAGGTGGTTAGGTAAATAAACTTACTTTTGTTTCAAAAATCACTATTGATGACTTTTGAAGGCTATTTTGTTATTGCAGTTATTGTGGTCATGATAATTGCACTGATTAACGATTGGATGCGTCCAGGACTGCTTCTCTTTTCAGCACTTGTCGTGTTAATGTCGGCAGGAGTTGTCACCACCCAAGAGAGCCTTGCTGGCTTTTCAAACAAAGGGATGCTCACGGTAGCTGTCCTGTTTTTGGTTAGTGAGGGAGTTCGCCAAACCGGGGCATTGAATATTGTTGCCCGCGCATTTTTACCAAAAAGAAGAGGTAAAATGCCCATCACATTGACTAAAATTTTGATTCCTGTTTCTTTCATTTCAGCCTTCCTAAACAACACGCCGGTAGTCATCATTTTTGCTCCGATGATAAAAAACTGGGCAGAAAAGATGAACCTTTCTCCTCAAAAGTTTCTGATACCTCTGTCGTATGCGACTATTCTGGGGGGTATTTGTACCTTAATCGGAACATCTACAAATCTGGTTGTGCATGGCCTAATGCTCGAAAACGGGTTTGATGGATTGTTTATGTTTGAACTGGGGAAAGTGGGCATCTGGATCGCCCTGACCGGTTTTATTTATTTGGCATTCATTGGACATCGACTGCTTCCGGGCAAAAAAAACAACAATAAAAGAGATAGCCTGGACTACAAAGAGTATTTTTTAGATGCGACTCTCCCTTCCAACAGCTCACTCGCTGGCGAAGAAATTAATAATGGACGTACGCATCAATTAAAAAATATCATTATCCATTCGATTGAAAGAGATCATGAAATTATTGATGCCCGTAAAGGAAAATATATCCTTCATCAGGATGATAAGCTTGTTATTGCTGTAAAGTCTGAAATACTTGAAAACCTTATTCCTCAGCGTAAATTGGAATTCAAAGCTCTTAAAGGATTTGGTAAATTTTATAAAAGCACCGACATCAAACAAATTGAAGCTGTTATTGCTCCTCGCTTTCCCGGGATTAATCAAACAGTTGACCAATTTGACTTTTTAAACCACTACCAGGCCGAAGTATTAGCAGTCTATAGAAATGGAGAAACCATATCAACAAACGTTGGCGATTTCCGGATGAAAGCGGGAGACAGCCTGGTACTTCTAACAAACGAAAATTTCATAAAAAACTGGGGAGAATCTACCGGATTTTACCTGACTTCTTTTATTGGGGAGATTCCCCCACCACGATACAAAGGACAACGACTACTCGCATTATTACTCGTTTTACTAATGATTGTTGGTGCGACGATTGGTCGTTATTTACCCGAAGTTGGGGGGAATAAATTGGACATGTTTTACTTTGCGGCCATCGTTGCCGTTTTGATGGCCTGGATTAATATTCTTCCAAACCGGAAATATACCAAAGCGATTTCCTGGGACGTGTTAATAACCATTGCCTGTGCTTTTGGATTAAGTAAAGCCTTACAAAATTCTGGAGCAGCGGACAGCATTGCAACAACCGCGATTAATTTTTCAAAATCATTTGGGCCGATTGGTGTACTGATCACAATCTATTTAATTACAACAGTTTTCACCGAGATTATAACAAATAATGCTGCCGCAGCTCTGGTTTTTCCGATTGCCTTTTCAGCAGCAACTCAAATGGGAGTAGATCCAAAGCCATTCTTTATTGCAATCTGCATTGCAGCATCAGCAAGTTTTTCATCTCCAATAGGTTACCAAACAAACCTGCTGGTACAGGGACTTGGAAACTATAAATTTGGCGACTACACCAAAGTAGGATTACCCTTGAATCTGATCGCGTTTATTATATCTGTCACCCTCATTCCAATGATTTGGCCATTCTAAATAAGGACAATAAGAGTTAATACTCATTAAACTTCGGTCAGAATACCTTATTTTTGCACCCTAATTATTTTTTACAGTCTTGCTCGTGCAAATGCGCTTGAAAAATTGATATCATGAATAAATATAATCTGACCCATTTACGTGAATTAGAAGCTGAAGCTATTCACATTATCCGTGAGGTTGCAGCCGAATTTGAAAATCCCGTTATGCTATATTCAATCGGGAAAGACTCATCCGTTATGGTTCGCTTGGCTGAAAAAGCCTTTTACCCCGGTAAAGTTCCATTTCCATTGATGCACATTGACTCGAAATGGAAATTTAAAGAGATGATTGAATTCCGCGATAATTACGCCAAAGAAAATGGTTGGGACTTAATCGTACATCACAACAAAGAAGGATTTGAAAGTGGTGTTGGGCCATTTACCCATGGAAGTAAGGTGCACACCGACGTCATGAAAACGCAGGCTTTACTCGAAGGTTTGTCCAAGTATAAGTTCGATGCTGCTTTTGGAGGAGCTCGTCGTGATGAAGAAAAATCAAGAGCCAAAGAGCGTATTTTCTCTTTTCGTGATAAATTTCACCAGTGGGATCCTAAAAATCAACGTCCGGAGCTTTGGAACATCTATAATGCCAAAGTACACAAAGGCGAGTCAATCAGGGTTTTTCCCATTTCAAACTGGACCGAATTGGACGTATGGCAATACATCCGACTGGAAAACATTCCAATCGTTCCGCTTTATTATTCCAAAAAACGCCCAATCGTAGAAGTGGACGGCAACCTGATCATGGTTGATGATGAACGCATGCCAAAGGAATTAGCTGACAAGGCAGAAATGAAAGAAGTACGTTTCCGTACGCTGGGGTGTTACCCACTTACCGGTGCTGTTGCTTCAGAAGCGGACAACATTGAAAAAATTGTTGAAGAAATGATGACTGTAACTGTTTCGGAACGGACAACCCGAGTTATTGATTTTGACCAGGAAGGAAGTATGGAACAGAAAAAACGCGAAGGCTATTTCTAAACCACCACTATCAACATTCGACTTTGAATTATTAATTGAAGATTACACAACACATGGATATAAAGGCATTTCTTGATCAGGACGAAAAAAAAGATTTACTCCGCTTGCTAACAGCCGGATCAGTAGATGATGGAAAATCGACTTTAATCGGGCGACTTCTTTTTGACAGCAAACGACTTTACGAAGACCAGCTTGCTGCATTGCAGCGCGACAGTAAACGTGTTGGACATGCCGGTGAGGATATCGACTACGCCTTGCTACTTGACGGGCTAAAAGCCGAACGTGAACAGGGAATTACTATCGACGTTGCTTATCGCTACTTTTCAACCAACAGGCGAAAATTTATTATTGCCGATACCCCGGGGCACGAGCAGTATACGCGCAACATGGTAACCGGTGCATCAACTGCAAACCTGGCAATCATTTTAATCGATGCAACAAAAGGAGTAATTACTCAAACACGTCGCCATACTTTTTTAGTTTCATTACTGGGAATTAAGCACGTTGTATTGGCTGTCAATAAAATGGACCTGGTTGATTTTGATCAAAAGATATTTGATGATATTTGCTCAGATTATAAAGATTTTGTGACACAGTTGGACATTCCGGATATTAACTACATTCCAATTTCAGCTTTAAAAGGAGATAACGTTGTCGACAAAACCGACAAAATGGAATGGTACAAAGGAAAGTCAATGCTCGACTTTTTAGAATCGGTACACATCAGTTCCGATCGTAATTTTGACGACCTGCGTTATCCTGTACAATATGTACTGCGTCCCGACCGCGATTTCCGTGGATTTTCGACGAGAATTTCATCAGGAGTAATTCGCAAAGGTGAAGAAGTGATGGTGCTTCCTTCACGTAAAAAGTCAAAGGTAAAAAGCATCATTACTTATGATGGAGAGTTGGAGGAAGCATTTCCGCCACAAGCTGTTACGGTTACGCTCGAAGATGAAATTGACATCTCGCGGGGAGATATGTTGGTGCATCCTGATAATTTACCGCGAATTGAGCGCCATTTTGAAACGATGCTGGTTTGGATGGATGAAAAGCCAATGGATCCGACCACCCAGTTTTTCATTAAACATGCCAACAACAATACAAAAGCGCGTATCGATCAGGTCAAATATAAAGTTGATGTCAACAACCTTCAAAAATCAGAAATTGATCACTTGGAGCTGAATGAGATCGGACGGGCAGTTTTAACAACTAACAAACCGCTATTTTTCGACCCCTATAAAAAAAATAAAAATACCGGAGCATTTGTTTTAATTCACCCGGTAACCAACAATACGGTTGCGGTTGGAATGATAATCGACAAATTAAGCCCGGATGATTTACCCTCGAAAATTAGTGACAAACACCGCGATCAAATCCGAAAAGGAGAAGGATTAATTGCACAAAAAGAATATCAGAAACGATACAACCAAAAAGGAGCTACGCTCTGGGTAACCGGCCTACATGGATCGGGCAAAAACGAATTTGCTTTCAGCCTTGAAAAGCAACTATTTGACATGGGTGCAACAGTGGTATTGCTTGATGGAAGTTCGGTTCGCTCCGGCCTGTCTAAAGAACTGGATTACTCACCAACCGACCGGGCTGAACACTTGCGTCGGGTAGCAGAGGTTTGTCGGTTATTAAACGACCAGGGTGTTATCACGATATGCTCGTTCATTTCTCCCGACGAATCGATACGAACACAAGTAGCTGAAATAATAGGTGAAAATCAATTCCACCTATTTTATATGGATGCGTCGCTTGAGTTTTGTAGAAAGAATAAGCCTGATTTATATGAAGATGAAACAATTCAGTATGTTCCAGGAGTTGACATTCCTTTTGAAGCTCCTGTAAATGCAGCACTAAATCTTGATCCTACTCAAAATGGGAATAACCCTGAAAAAGTGATCGAATACATCCGGGAAAAGAAAATTTTCCCTCTACAATAAAGAAAGAAAGAAAGTAGACTACTTTTAAATATTGAAAGGCAGAGATTATTAGTTCTCTGCCTTTTTTTATTCCAAACGATTAATAATCAGATGGTCAACCAGCAAGCTGAATCTCAAGAACCTCTCATGATGTGCTGACTTTTTCAATCATTTGTATTTAAGCAAGTTAAATCTTCACTGTCGTTGTTAGGAAATAAAACACTCCTTTTCTCGTTAACTAGTTATCGATTTCGGTCAGTGTACAACCTGTCTTGATAACCAAAAGTGCGAGTTTAATAACTCGTCCCGATAACCCATTGACAATTAGTTTAAAATGTCTGAAATTAGCTACTCAATACAAGAAAATATGACTCCAGCTCAGAGGTTTTATAAATATTTTAACAATGAATACCGGGTAAGTAATGATACATCGTACCCGCAAAGTAAAAATGAATTTGTTAAAGAATTTATTACCCATACACCTGAAATAATTGATGAGCTTGAAACCAACTTAATTAAGCACGAAGTCCACGAATTCTATATTAAGGTTAAAAATCTGAAATACCTCTGCGAATATAGCGAAGAATTTAATCGTTATTGGCTTTTAATGAGATCGTTAAGCGGTGGTTTAAAGCGGCTATTGGAGGAACCGACAAAAGAACACGCCACGGATGTGTATGTCTATTATTACAGTAATTATGGTGGCAGACGAAAATTACGAAACGAAAGTTGGTTTGAGAATCATCGATGGGAATTTCTGGATAGACTGTCAGCGATCTCTAACGATGAAGAATTGAATGATTTTATCCTTGAAAAAATTGATGTGCTCACCAGCTACTTTCAATTCTATAAAAAGGAACTTTATTACTTCAGCCTGGAGCTGAAAAGACTCATAGAATAAAAGTAAATTAAAAAGGGGAAACAATATTCAATTGTTTCCCCTTTGACTTTTCATCAAAATTTACTAGTTCCCTCTTTTTCCATTCCCATAGCGATTCTGTTGCCCCGTCCCATCTAAAGCAGGAATACTATCACAAACAGATGAGCTGGATCCACCACTCAAACCACCATTGCCATTTTTACGATTGGCGTAGCCGTAACCGAGCGCGCAGCTTCCAGGTCCATGACCTCGCTCCATTTCTGCAGCTAGCGTTTCCGTATAATATTCGTCACTTAATAATGTTGGCTCATAATCAAACCCGTTTTGAGCCAACACACGAGTAAATGCACGCAGATGATTGCGCGAACCACGTAGTAAGTTTTCGTACACTAGCTCAATATCTTCGTTAGAAGTATCTTCCAAACGCTGTTCTAAGTCCAAAATATCCAGCTCCTCAACGTACGCTCCAACCTTAAGTGCTTCCGACAGCGAAACTTCGCCTGCCGCTTTCAGGTCACTATATATCCCTTGCAAGGTTTCATTCGCAAATACCCCCGAAGCATCAACTGCCGGGTCTTCAATTTCGAATTGTTCAAGCAAATAAAGCACCGCATTAGTATGGGTATTTTCACTGCGCGAAATATTAGCAAAAATCCGTATAGCATACTCAGCATTGAATAATGCATAAAGATCACCAGCGAGCTTTTCTTCTTCCCGCATCCATTTGAGGCCTTCGATTTCAGCATCAGTTAATTCAGTTGGTTCAACAACCAAAGCTGTCTTCAAATTATGAATTAATAAATCAGTGTTCCCATCAAGCCCTACTGAAAGTAAAGAAAGCTCTGACAATTCAGCTCCGCTCATTTCGTGCTGTTCGCAAGCTGTAAATACAATACCAACTAATAAAAAGATATGAGCTAATTTTTTCATTATAATCTCCCCTATTTTATCTATTATTATTCACTCTATTTCGTCCCTGTCCTCTGTTGCCAAGAAAATTGCCATTGCAGTTCCCCGACCCTTTTCTCCCACGTCCCTGACCTAAGCCTTTGCCATTGGGGACGCCACATCGTGTTCCCGAGTTATTTCTAAATTGCCCTCTGCCCGATTTCTGAATCGCTTGGTATTCTTTCTTTTGGTCATCATTCAGAATTTGTAAAACCTGACTACGATGATTGCTCTTTGCTTGTTGCATTTTATTGTAAACCTGATCTTTTTTATCCGAGTCAGTTGTTGCTCTGCGTTCTGCTCGAAAGGTATTCATCTCCGTCTGGTGAGTTTTTCCCAATTCCGCAATCTGGCTTTTCTGCTTGTCGCTCAAATTAGAAATTTCATTGATACATGGGAGCGATCCCGACGACTTAGGTTGACTAATTCCAACTCCTGAAAGTGCGAGTACAAACAGCACACTTAAAATCATTACTTTAATTTTCATCTCTTCAATTTTTAAAATTATTAATTATTTCCACAGGCTTTTCCTGAAAAATTTTACAAGCAAATGTTTAATTGAATATTTATTAATAAGACACACCTCTCTGAAAATACTTGCGCTTCATTTCATTTATTTTCAAAAAAAAAAGCTTCACAAAAACTGTGAAGCCGCTTAATGGAAAACCCAAGCAATTCCTATTGTCTTTTATGTTTTCCTCGCTTTCCTTGAGGGAGTTGAATATTTTGATCTGCCGACACCAGCGATTTAAAAATACGAGCCAACTGTTCTTTTTGCTCGTCATTACAAAGCTTTTTTAAACTAAGGTAAAACGTGTAGGTTACTGTTTTTAACTGGGCGTGCTTCGCCCCAATTTGCACAGACAATTCCTTTAAACGACTGTGATCAGGAGTTTCACGTATCATTTCGTCAACAAGGCTTGCTCTGAGGAATTCCAGTTCCTGAGTAATCCCTCGGGCTTGCTGATTAAAGCTTCGGTTAACCTCTCTGAAAAGATCAACCTGATTAGGGGTCAATCCGAGTTGTTCTTTAAAAAAGCGCGTACGTTGTTCTCCGGGCATTTGCGTCATTTCTTCATTCGGCTCTTGTTTAAGCTCAGTATATCTGTGGTAAGCAAACGACAAGATTGTTGAGACATTGGTAGCTAACAGAATCACCACCAGCCAGGCTAATATTTTTGTTTTTGCAATCATCATTCTTTTGACAATAAAAATTGTTCAATCGGTTCCTGCTTCACGCCATCAAAAAGTAACAATTCCGAAGTTACCTTTTCATTCTGATAATCTAAAGTTGAGAAATTCTTGCCAAGCATGATCCCACCACTTATTGCAAAGATTAATAGCACAGAAAATACAACAACTTGTGCCCATGATCTGGATGAGACTCCCAACTGTTCATGCTGCTCCATTTTCGCTTTTAATCTGGTATAATAGAAGGGATCGGCTGAAACAAGCTTTTCAGACTGAATAGTAGCAAAATCTTCATTCAATCGATCAAGATACAAGCTACACTCTTTACAGTGAACAAGATGCTCCTGAATGATTCTCATTTCATTTTCCAGCAACGACTGATCCCGAAAAAAAATTAGTTTTTCCTTGACATGCTTCTGCTCCATATCTGCCCATTTTTTAGTTTGACACCAAACAAGCTATGAAGCTTGCTCTCATATTTCATTTTTATAACACGCATACAACGATTTTTGTAAATTCAGTTTTGCTCGATGCATTAGTGACTCCACCGAAGATACCGACAATTGCATTACCTCGGCTATTTCTCGATACGACAAATCTTCAAACTTATTTAAGTTAAAGGCAATCCGCTGCCGCTCTGGAAGTGCATCAATCGCTTGATATAAATTCGCTTTTCGCTCGTTGTTTTCAGCCTGCAAATCTGGCCGGTCTGCATAGCTGTTTGATCTCAAATCCAACGATCGACTCGTTCCAAACAAGGTATTTCCAATAGATTGAAAGAGTGATTGCTTTTTATGATCGCGGATAAAGTTCAATGACTTATTAACAGTAATTCGGTAAATCCAGGTTGATAGCTTCGACTCTCCTCGAAATTTGTGCGCAGAATTAAATACCTCAATAAACACGTCCTGACTAATATCTTCGGCATCGTGCATATTGTGTACAAAGCTTTTGCAAGTGTTCACGACCAACAATTGGTACTTTTCTACCAGTTGTTTAAAAGCTCTCTCATCGCCCGTCTGTATTGTTTGAATTAACTGTTCTTCGTCCATCGGCAATTTTAAACTACCTACTTGACACAAGTTAATGAAAAAACTTGCACCATGAATTATTCTTTGTATGAATACAAGGCATTCGATGGAAAATTATTCATTCAATATTTTATATCTTTCTCCAATCAAAACCATCTAAGGTCACGGACCTAAAACCGAAAGCAATTTAATGTCGCTCCAAAAATCGCTTGATTTAATTGAAATTTTAGATCGTGTGAGAGCCGACTGCGGAATTGTTTATCCTGAGCACGACCTCAATTCGCCCGATGAAAATCAGTTACTTGCCTAAAAAGACTTGATTATTACCACCTCAACGTGTAATTAATCGAAGACTTTATCAACCTATTTCTTAAATTGAAATAGACGATTAAAAGCTCTATTAACATTTTTTAAAGAAAAATATCGGTCGTTCATCGATAAATTTCGGATACATGAAGTAAAAAAAGGTAATTTTGACAATATTAAGTATCGAAATAGCACGAACTTAAATTGAAAAATAGAAACACATGAAATTAATTATTCTCGCATCATCAGTCTTTTATTTACTAGGCTTAAAACTAACCCATGAGGTGAAAATTAATCAACCGCTTGTTCCGGATAGCGTTTCGATTACAGTTCCTGCTGAAATAACACCAACTCCCGAGATTAAGCACAGTGAAGAGCAGCTTCCCACAATCAAACAAAACAAAGAAGATAGTATCAACAACTATGGATCAACAGAAATTACAGCGCCTTGGGGACCGATGAAAAACAATCTCAATATTCCAGCTGAAGCATAATTAATCAAAACGATTATTCGTAGAAAGCTTCGATTCCGGGATAGTGAAATTTTTCGCGGGCAATTTCTTCCGAAAAAATGAAATACTTAACATCGGCTTCAGCACAAAGCTGGCTATTCTGATCCAGTATTTCAGCATGTATAATTGCTAATCTCTTATTCATCTCAACTAACTTTCCTTTTATTGTTAATTCGCCTTGATTGGTATAAACCGACTTTTTGTACTTTACCTGCATCTCAGCGGTAACTCCTGCCGTTTTACACTTTGTATAAACAACCCAAGCTGAAATTTCATCAAGCACAGTAGCCTGAATTCCACCGTGTAATACATTCTCCCAGCCCATAAATTCAGGACGCGGACTCCAGTTCGCAATAACGTTTTCGCCATCATCCCAAAATTCTAATTTAATCCCAATTGGGTTATGTGGCGAGCAGCCAATACATTGGTATTTTTCAGGGTCGTTATTCCGATGAACATTGAGTATCTTTTTCATAGACGATAATTTTCAAGGATAAATTCAGTCCCAAACAAACACGAATTTAACAAAAAAACCTCTGCGAATTAATCACAGAGGCTTAACTTATCTGATTCAATTAAGAACTATTTTCCTTTTTGCTCAAGTTGCAACGTAACAGTTGTCAAATCACAAACTTCAGTTGGTCCCCAATACTGAATCGGTCCCGGATACAAATAGCTGGTTTCGATCGCCCACCTTTCACGATTTTCTACAAGATACTTGTAAGGAGCCCCATCCAATTCTACCAATGCTTTTTGAATTACCGGTTTCATATGACCGTGGCGTTTTTCCATGTTCATCATTTGAGTTACCGGAACTCCGCCAGCGATCCATTCATCAGCAGGAGCAGTTGTATTTCTTACGCTCGCCATATAACCGGTTTTTCCTGAACCAATCAATACTGAAGCAGTGTACCCCAACGAGTAGCAATAATCAGCATCGAAGTTTGATGGAGCAGCACAACGTCCTTCATATCCAAAGAAGTGGTATTGTGTACCAAATTTTCCTTTAAATTCTCCGCTGGATTTCATGGTATCTAATTTTGTTTTAACCATTTCACCCAATAATTTTTCAGTCTCAATCAACGAAACCTGAACGTTTCCGTGTGGGTCACGATCTAAGGTCAGCTGATTTGCTATTCCAGTAGGTAATGATTGGAATACTGCTGAAGATTCTGGAGTTAACAGCGTCGCCAACCACTCCAGACGATGGCTTTTTTTCATCATTTTGAATTCCTGTTCAACTGCGGAGCCTTCAGCTAGCAAGTCATTCAATTCAGCAATTAACGCTTTCATTTCAGGAATAAATTCAATCAATCCCTCTGGAATCAAAGCAACACCAAAGTTATTACCGTCTTCAGCGCGCTTGCTTATAACGCCAGCCATGTATTCCACAATTTCATCAAGGGTTTGCTTTTTCTCAGCAACTTCTTCCGAAATCAATGTAATATTTGGTTGTGTTTGCAAAGCAGCTTCCAAACCAATGTGTGATGCTGAACGCCCCATTAATTTGATGAAGTGCCAGTATTTTTTAGCTGAGTTGGCATCGCGCTGGATATTACCAATCAACTCTGAATAAACTTTTACTGCAGTATCAAATCCAAAAGATGTTTCAATCATTTCGTTTTTCAAGTCACCATCAATCGTTTTTGGACAACCAACAACTTGCACTCCTGCATTTTTAGCAGCATAGTATTCGGCCAATACGCAGGCGTTTGTATTACTGTCGTCACCGCCAATAATTACCAGCGCTTTAATATCGAGTTCTTTTAGAATTTCAAGACCTTTATCGAATTGTGCTTCTTCTTCCAGCTTGGTACGGCCCGAACCGATGATATCAAACCCTCCGGTGTTTCGGTACCCTTCAAGAAAGTCAGCAGTAATTTCTTTATAATCATGATCAACCAATCCTCCCGGACCACCAAGGAAGCCATACAATTTACTGTCTGGGTTCAACTTTTTAATTCCATCGAAAATACCGGAAATAACGTTGTGTCCACCCGGAGCTTGTCCTCCTGAAAGAATCACACCAACGTTAACGGCAGAAGATGCCGCAGCCGCTCCTTCTTCAAAAATTAAGATCGGCATTCCATAAGTATTCGGAAATAGTTTTTTTATTTCGTCCTGGTCAGCGACAGATTCAGTTGCTGCACCTTCAACAATTTTTACAGAACCTTTTAAAGACTTTGGAAGTTTAGGCTGGTATTCTGCCCTTGCTTTTTGTAATGCGCTAATGGTCATGTTATTAATTTTTAGGATAGTGTTATTATTATTTTAGAAATAAACCGTTGCAAAAATAGCCGAATTTGCATGGTTTAAATATGTTATTAAAGCGAGTTCCTCTGATTTAAAGTTAATTTAAACAGTATCTCGTTCCTAATCAGAATTAGGCAACACCCGAATAATGAAATCCATTTTCCTTTCGCAGTTTGCAAACCGATCAATTGGATCAAAATAAGCGTTACCAAGCTTTTGGTAAATAATTACAATTAAATTTTACCCCATACCTGCAAAATGTTAATTTCTCGCAATTACTCCTGATTTCTCAAAAAATCGAGGTTAAAATCAGGATATAACTTTATCCATTTGTAAAATTATGAACTGATACACTGACGAAACGTTGTAATTACGGACATTAGAATCTATCTTGCTAATCGATATCTGTTTTTTTTAACGAAATTTCAAAATTGCAATTCATGTTTACAGACAAACTCCTGCCCTTTTTACAGAAGATTGAACCAATTGCCATCCGCCCAACTGATGCGCAAGCAAATTATAAAAAAGCTGAAAACATAAAAGCTGTCATTTTTGATATTTATGGCACTTTAATTATATCGGCATCTGGCGATATCATGCAGGATTCATATGATGCTTCAATGTTTAGCGAAGCATTGAGTAATTCAGGGTACAAAATTCTAGTTCCTGAGAATAAGTTAATGGCAATTCATGGCATATTTGAGAAAGTAATAGTGCTTGAGAAACAAATCGCCAAAGACAGTGGCACACCTTGTCCCGAATTGAATTTGGTCGAAATTTGGGACAGCACTTTGAAAAAAGCTGAAGCCGATGATTTAATTAAGTCCTCTGATTTTTCGAACATCAGGCTGTTTACTTTTCTATTTGAACTGAAGAGCAACCAGGTATGGCCAATGCCGGGGTTGAAAGAAACACTCGACGATCTAAAAACAAAAGGTTATCCTCTCGGCATTGTTTCTAATGCTCAATTCTATACGCCAATTATCATGAATTATTTTTTATATGGCAGAGTAAAAACCGACGAATTCATTGATGGTTTTGAAAAAGACTTGTCAGTTTTCAGTTACAAAATATTAAAAGGAAAACCCGACCCTTCAATTTATGAAGAGTTGATCGAACCACTTAAAAAGCGTGGCCTAAAACCACAAGATGTTTTGTATGTTGGCAACGACATGCTGAAAGATATATATGCGTCGTCGCAAGTAGGATTTAAAACCTGCTTTTTTGCGGGCGACATGCGTGCTTACCGTCTGCGAAAAGATCAAGAACAAGCATCAAAAACACAACCAGATTATATTATCACTTCACTCGAACAACTGAAAGATATTTTATAACTTTTGGGAACAAAAAAAAACTAAAAACACAATACTATGGGAGATTTTCATCAGAATGGAGGAATTACAACACTTCACAATTTGAACTATTCAACATTAGAGTACCTGGAAGCAAAATTGATGAAGTTTTCGAGACGACGGAAGATGGGCTTAATTATTCCTTCATTATACTCCGAGTTGGAACAGCCAGCTCTGAAAAACATTGTTAATATCCTGAAGGATGTTCCCTATATTAATGAAATAACCATTGGACTTGACCGTGCTACCAAGGAGCAATACTTGCACGCAAAGGAATATTTTAAAGACTTAAGCACAGAACAAAGGCGTTGCCGAGTAATTTGGAACGATGGCCCGCGAATGAAAGCCATTCAAAAACTATTTGAAGAAAATAAAATATACACCGGCGATCCGGGTAAAGGTCGAAATGTTTGGTTCTGCTTTGGGTACATGATTGCCTCTGGCCGTTCAGAAGCCATTGCACTGCATGATGCCGATGTGATTACTTACTCGCGCGATATGCTCGCTCGGTTGTTTTACCCCGTTGCTGATCCAAAATTCAACTATAAATTTTGTAAGGGGTATTATTTCCGTTCAGATGGCACCAAGTTGAATGGTCGCGTTACGCGCTTGATGGTGACCCCATTGATTCGATCGCTGAAAAAGGTGTTCCCTGCGAATGACTATCTCGACTTTCTGGATCACTTCCGCTACATTCTTGCTGGCGAATTTTCGATGCGGGCTGATATTATGAAAACAGTTCGCATCCCTTCGGATTGGGGACTTGAAGTAGGAATTCTTTCTGAAGTTCAGCGAAACAACGCCATCAACCGGATTTGCCAGGTTGAGATTGCCGATGGATACGATCATAAACATCAACCTGAATCGCACGATGATCCGAGTTCAGGACTTTCGAAAATGAGTTTCGATATTGCGCGGAGTATTTATGCCAAATTAGCAACGCAGGGTTCTGTTTTTAGCAAAGGTATTTTCCGAACCGTAAAAGCTACTTATCTGCGAATAGCACTTGACATGGTTGAACAATACGCAGCTGATGCTTCGATTAACGGACTTGCAATGGATCGCCATAAAGAAGAACAAACGGTTGATATTTTTGCAGCAAACATTTATCGCGCCGGAGTTGAATACCTTGACAATCCCAACCTGATTCCGTTTATCCCATCGTGGAAACGAGTGTTGGATGCCATTCCGGACGTGTTGGATATTTTTAATGATGCAGTAGAGCAAGATAACAAGATGTAAGATATATGCATATACGATTGAGAACGAAGCTGATTAACAGGCTAAACCGGATTTATCGGAAGACGTTATCAGAAGAGTGGATTGAAGAATTTTTGCAATTCGTTGAAGAGAGAAGAAACCCAAACCCCAAACAACGTCCGCTTTGGGATGAGCGTAAAGTGGTACTGATTACTTATGGCGATGTGGTGAAGCAAAAGGGAGAAGCTCCGCTTGAAACCTTGCGGAAGTTTGCCAACGAGCATTTTCGTGGGTGCATTTCGACCATACACATTCTTCCATTTTTTCCATATAGCAGTGACGATGGATTTTCGGTAATGGACTTTTACAAGATAAATCCTGAATTGGGAGACTGGAGTAACATTGAAGCACTGGAGAAAGATTTTTTGCTGATGGCCGATTTAGTCGCCAACCATGCCAGTAGCAAAGGCGTTTGGTTCAAGCAATTCCTGAATCAGGAAGAACCGGGCAAAGATTATTTCTTTGTTCCGCCAGCCGATTTCGACACTTCAAAAGTTATTCGACCGCGAAGCTCGCCACTTCTATCAACTTATGATACGGTAGATGGCCCAAAGAAAGTGTGGACAACCTTTAGTGCTGACCAAGTTGATTTGGACTATGCCAACCCGGAAGTGCTGAAAGAAATGCTCAACGTCTTTCTTTTCTATTTGTCCAAAGGGATTCGGGTTATCCGGCTTGATGCTATTGCTTTTCTGTGGAAAGCAAGTGGACTGGAAAGCATGCACGAACAGGAAACCCACGAAATTGTATCCTTGTTTCGCGAAATCATGGACTATTGCTATCCGGGCGCATTATTGCTAACAGAAACCAATGTTCCGCACCGCGAAAACATCACCTATTTCGGACTAGGAGATGAAGCACACCTGATCTACCAGTTTGCTCTTCCCCCGCTCATTTTACATGCACTGCATACCGGAAATGGCGGTTACCTTACCCGATGGGCAAAAGAACTCAACGACCCGCAAAAGGGCATGACCTATTTAAACTTCACTTCTTCTCATGATGGCATCGGTGTTCGTCCTTTGGAAGGTGTTATGCCTGATGATGAAAAAATGAAAATGGTTGAAAAGTTAAAAGATTTTGGAGCCAAAGTAACCACCCGTCAGCTTGGTGATAAGCATGTTCCGTACGAAATCAATGTCACTTTTTATGATGCTTTGAAAGGAACTAAGAATGGTGAAGATGAATTCCAGAATGAACGATTTCTGCAATCGCAAACCATCATGCTTTCGTTGCAGGGAGTGCCGGCCTTTTATTTCCTGAATCTTCTGGGAATTGAAAATGACAACGAAGGGTTGGCTCGCACAGGCGTCAACCGTTCCATCAACCGGCGTAAGTTCACAAAGGAAGAATTGGAAGGTATGCTGAAAGGCAACTCAAAATACAAAGCTATTTTAAAAGAATTGATCCATCGCACCGGAATTCGAAGAAACCTACAAGCCTTCTCGCCCAATACGCAGCAATTGGTGCTCGAACTAGGCGATTCGGTGTTTGCCATTTTGCGAAAAGCTGATCAAATGGAGAAATCGGTGGTTTGTCTGTTCAACCTGACCGACCAAACGCAAAAGCTTTCGCTTCCTCCTGGTTTGATGGAATTTAGCCGCGACTTAATTACCCGCACGCTTCATCAAACAGAAGAACTGGAACTCAAGCCCTATCAAAGCATGTGGCTGATCACCAGGTTCGTAACTTAATTCAACTGCTTTTAACACTCATAAAACCCCTAAGTATGAAAGTACTCATTTGTCCCGATTCGTTTAAAGACTGCCTGGAAGCCATTGATGTGGGCAAACATTTCGCAACCGGCATTTTAAGGGTCGATCCAACAGCGCACATAGCAAATATCCCGCTGGCCGATGGCGGCGAAGGTTTTGTGCAAACCATGCTTTCAGCCTTAGGTGGTCAAAAGATCAACATACCGGTTTTAGATCCATTGGGCCGAGAGGTTCAGGGCTTTTATGGTATTTTAAACGACCAACAAACAGCGATAATCGAAATGGCGGCAGCTTCAGGAATTGAGCATTTAACCCGCGACGAACGCAATCCGCTGGCCAGCTCAACCTTCGGCACCGGACAGCTGATGAAAGACGCCATGGAAAAAGGGTGTCGAAAACTAATTATTGGTATTGGCGGAAGTGCAACTAACGATGGAGGAACCGGCATGGCCAAAGCTTTGGGCTACCGCTTTCTGGATGACAAAGGACAGGAAATAGCGGAAGGTGGAGGTCAACTTAACCAGCTGGTAACAATAGATTCGTCCGGTGTCTTCCCGCTAATAAGTGATACTGAAATTTTGACGGCTTGCGATGTCAATAATCCACTAACGGGCCCCAACGGAGCGTCGGCTGTTTATGGTCCTCAAAAAGGGGCAACAGTTGAGATGATTAACGAATTGGACAGAAACCTGACACATTTAGCCGATATTATTGAAACTGAGCTGCAAAAGGAGGTTTTAAAAATTCCGGGAGGTGGAGCTGCCGGTGGATTGGGAGCTGGTTTAGTCGCCTTTTGCGGAGCCAAACTTCAAACCGGATTTGACATTGTAAAAGAGCAAACCAAGCTGGAAGAGGCCATACAGAAAGCAGACCTGGTAATTACCGGAGAAGGGAAAATGGATGCTCAAACCAAGCAGGGGAAGACCCCTTGGGGCGTTGCTCAGTTGGCTAAAAAACATCAGAAAAAATGCATCGGCATTGCCGGTTTTTTAGGCGATGGCTACCGCGAGCTATATGATGAAGGTTTCACTTCAATTTTTGCCATTCCCCATGGCCCCATTTCGCTAGATGAGAGTTTACGCAGAGCGCCCGAATTACTAGCAGATAAAGCAGAACAGATCTTTCGTTTACTCCTGCTTGACTAAAAGAACGGAGTGCCGAAATTATCGTTTTACTCCTGAAGTTGTAAATGAGATTCCCTGCTGCCCGGAAGTAGAAATCATAACCGCCTCGAAAAGTGGCTCCTGCGTACCCGGATTAACTGCCCAATCGAAAATAAAATTGGCTCCAGTACCTCCATGTTCATCTCGTTCATCGACTACAATTTCGATCGTCTCCAAGGGTTTCAAAAAGATTGGGTTATTGAAATAAGTACGAATTAAATCGCCGGCGGTATTGTAATAATCTGATCGTAGAATGTAAATTGAATCCTCAGAACTAATATTTCGAATACTAATTGTCGCAGTCAAATTGTAGGTTCGTTTTTCTGTCAGACTATATATTTCCGAATAAACAGAAAGGTAAGAACTTCCATAATCCAAACTATCCGAAGAATTAATTTTCGCTTGCCGCTGTTCCCAATGCATTGGATTTACTGAACTAATTTCCTTCGGGCGATTACAGGAAGCCAATACGATAAGCAAAACAAGCATGCTGCTGCAGATTTGAGGGAGAAATCTTACCAAACGAAAGAATCTTGTCATAATTAGAGAAATATTTATTGCACAAGTTAGCAAATACCATTCAGACCATGTACAAAAATAGCTGATTAATTATTGGCTGAAGCTACTTATTCATTATAAACAGAATCGCATAGCGAACTTTTATAATGCACTAAAATTTCAAATCTCTCAAAACAAAACACGGGATTTTGAGGTATACGTTTATAATGCTAATTTACTAGCCTGAATATACGTAAGCTGAAAACGAAATGAAACTACTACTAACCGGAATTACCGGATACGTTGGAAAGCGCATCCTTCCTTTATTGGTTGAAAATGGGCATGATGTTTATTGCTGTGTTCGCAACCTCGAACGGGTGGAAGAAAAATGGCAGCATCACCCTCAGGTCAAACTCATTGAAATTGACTTTCTCAAAACCGACTCTCATCAACGCTTTCCTCCCGACATTGAAATTGCATATTATCTCATTCACTCGATGGCTTCAAACGATGGCGATTTTGAGGATATGGAACTCCAGGCGGCCGCCAATTTCAGAAAACTGCTTACACAAACTAACGTGCGACAAGTGATCTATCTTGGTGGAATTTCAAATGACAAATACCTGTCGAAGCATTTGCGATCTCGACTTAATGTTGAAAAAGAGCTTTCGAAAGGGGACTACCGACTAACAACACTAAACGCCGGAATCATTATCGGTTCGGGCAGCGCTTCGTTTGAAATTATCAGAGATATCGTTGAGAAACTCCCGGTAATGATCACCCCTCGATGGGTTTTAACCAAATCTCACCCCATAGGGATTCGCGATGTTTTGAAGTTTTTAATTGGGGTGATGGACAACCAAGCGTGTTTTAATAAAAGCTTCGATATAGGAGGCAAAGATATTTTAACCTATAAAGACATGCTATTGCAATATGCAGAAATCCGGCAATTGAAACGAAAAGTATTCGCCTTGCCCATCATGACTCCCCGCTTGTCATCGTATTGGTTATTTTTTATCACATCCACCTCGTATAAATTGGCTATAAATCTGGTAAATAGTTTAAAGGTTGAAGTTATTGCCAGAGAGAACTCGTTGCCAAAATTATTGAATATTGAGCCGCTAAGTTACAAAGAAGCCGTTGAAGCAGCATTCAAAAGAATCAGGCAAAACCAGGTTTATTCGAGTTGGAAAGACGCACTAAGTTCCAGCGAATTCGACACCGACTATTCTGACCAGATTGATGTTCCGGAATATGGGTGCTATCGAAACAAGCAAGTAGTTTCATTTCAAAAACCAATAGAAGAAGTTACAAAAGTAATTTGGTCTATTGGAGGGCAAAACGGTTGGTACTATGGCACCTGGCTCTGGAGAATTCGTGGATACCTCGATAAGCTTTCCGGAGGGATTGGACTTCGACGCGGACGTACCAGTCCGACTGAAATAATGAACGGAGATGCACTTGATTTTTGGCGCGTTCTGCTCGCTGACGGCGACAAAAAACGTTTGCTTCTGTATGCCGAGATGAAGCTTCCCGGAGAAGCTTGGCTCGAATTTAAGGTCGTTGAAAAACCTGAACAAAATAGCCTGATCCAAACGGCCACCTTCCGTCCCAAAGGTGTCTGGGGAAGATTCTACTGGGGATTATCCTGGCCCTTCCACTTATTCATTTTTCGAGGAATGGCGCGCAATATCATCAAAAAAGCCGGCAACTGAAAACAGCTGCCGGCTTGCAATTATGAGTTACTCTTTCGTTTCAAGCTTTATGATCTTCTCAGCACCGCCATATTTACGTTCCGAAATCGCTGCTAGAATAATGGCAGCAATTACAATTGCAATAGCTACATACACAAAACCTGGCACCGGTGGTGGGTCGCCTTGTGCATAGGAGTGCATTCCCGAAAGGTAATAATTCACCCCAAAGAAGGTCATCAGTACCGAGCTGAACCCAGCCAATGCGAGCGAACTTAATACAAAATGATTATACAATCCGGGAACCTTCCGTAAATGAATGATAAACGAATATACCAGAATAGTTACTAACGCCCAGGTTTCCTTCGGATCCCAGCCCCAATAACGTCCCCACGACTCGTTTGCCCAAACACCTCCGATAAATGCTCCTATGGTGAGTAAAATCAAGCCAACAATTATCGACAGTTCTATAATAATAGCCAATTCAACAATCGTAAATGAAGCACTTTTCAGGTTCTTCGAATTACGAAACATCATAATGATCAGGTTTAAAAAACCGACTAAAGCAGCAACGCCCAAAAAGCCATAGCTGGCAGTAATCACTGCAACATGCACTATCAGCCAGTATGATTTAAGTACGGGCACAAGGTTCGTAATTTCCGGATTCATCCAGCTCAATCCAGCTACCATTAATATCAGCGACGATAAAATAGTAGTTACAGCCAGCGTAATCTGCGATTTCTTGATAAATACAAAACCCGTTAGCAAGGCAGACCAGCCAATGTATAACATCGTTTCGTAACCATTACTCCAGGGCGCATGACCGGAAATATACCAGCGTAAAGCTAATCCGCCCGTGTAAGCAAGAAAAACAACTGCCACAGCGACGGTCCCAGCTGTTAAAAGTTTTTTGAGATTTAGCTTTTCGTTAAAGATTCCAATCAAATGAATAATCAACAAGAAAAAGCCAACAACTCCTGCGATGCGCGAAATCCAGGTAAATATATTGAATTTGTTATACAGTATTTCTAACTCAATTTTGGTTTGATCAGGAATAATTTCATGTCCGTGTGTTTGTTGAAATTGCTTGATCTCTTCGAGTCGTTGATTCGCGCTTTGATAATTACCGGTACTAATGGCTTGATTGACTTCTTGAAAATAAGCACTTAAGAGCTGAATACTATCGGTTTGATGTGAACCAAGTTTATAAAAATCCTTCTCACTTACCCACTTGTTATTATTGTGGTTCTGCACAGGAAAAACATTCATAAAATTGCCTTGAAAAATCTGATAGCAAATATTCATTCGCTCATCCACATTAATGACTTCCTTATCGAACTTATTTCGTTTCGTGGGCTGCTTTTTATAGGTTACATCAACCAACTGCTGTAATTTATATATTCCGGTATTCTGGCTCAACATCTGATTGAACGAAACATACTTATCGGGAAATCCCAGTTGCTTTTGCAATTCACTATTCGCAATACGAATGATCGGAACGTTTCTCCAGGAATCAGGACGCGCACTCATCCCCAAAAACACTTCGGATGCTGACATTCCCTCGAAAGAGCTTTTGCGATTCAGCTTTCTTAGCACCTCCGATGCCAGCGTATTTACAGGCTCTACCCTGCCCTTCGTATCTTGCACCAACAAGGTTTCGAATTGTGCAACATGATCTTTATTAATTCGTGCGGGGGTAACTTGTTGAGCTTGCAATAATCCGGGAACTAAAAGCAACAACGCCAAAATCACACTTGCCATCGACTTCTTTTTCAAATCCTTTAAACGTGAGCTGGATCGCAGCAGCGACTGAAAACGGCTTTTCTTATTAAAGAAGGAAAAAAGCATACCCAACGACATTAAAAAATAACCAACATAGGTAACTCCAGTTCCCAAAGAATCATGACTAACCGACAAAATTGTCCCTTTTTCGTCCGTATCATAAGATGATTGGAAGAAGCGGTAGCCCCCGTAGTCCAAAATATTATTCATGAAAATTCGGTAAGGTTTTTTGACTCCTTTCGTATTGTCAATTAAAGTCACATCGCTCGCATAAGAAGAAGGGCTCATACTCCCGGGATAACGCTCCAATTGAAAATCATTCAAATATATTTGAAAAGGAAGATCGATAAGCTGCGAACCGTAACTTACTTCCAAATCAACATTTCCAAAATCGGCCCTTGTTGATACATTCTGCTGTCCATAATTGTCGTAAACAACCAATTGTTTTTGCTGGTCGCCATCAGTAAGCTGAAGAAGAATCGCATCTCTCCTATTCTTTGCAGTAGTTTGATCGGTATCAGTTGATAAAAGTTTACGACCGTATGGCAGGTAAGATTTCAGGGCAAAGATATGTTCACCCAATCGGTACATCCCCTGGCTCTTTATGGCAAATTCCTGACCAGGTTCAATCACTTTCTCTATAACTCCAGTCATTGATACAACCTGAACAGTATCCCGGGCTGTAGCAACCAAGCTAGTTGTTGACCGCTTGATAAAAAGAGATGCATCCTTCTGTTGGCCTTCAAAACTGATCAACAATTCACCCGAAGCTATTTCTTCATTCAATTCCAATATTAAATCGCGTCGTTCGTTATTATTGTTCACCAAGATGAAAGAAAAAATAGCATTTCCACCTTCATCAGCCACAATACTCTCGATTGCAGAAGGCACATAATTGAGCATTTCAATTTCAATATCATGATCGCTAATTGAAACACTTTCATCAAAATGATTTCGGGTATATGGAGAAAAAAGCACCCTCCAATTCTCCTGAGTATCTAGACCATTTGTAGATGCATTTATGCTAATATAATTATCGGTTGAGATCAGTTGATCAGAAGCGCTCCCTTCGCGAATATGCATTTGCCCTTCGAAACTGTAAAAACGGGTTATTCCGGCTCCAACAAGTATAATAATAAAAGCCAGATGAAAAAGCACCATACTCCAGCGCTTAAGCTGAAACGCTTTATAATAAAACAACCCTCCAACCAAATTAACACCTGTAAATCCAAGTAAAATATTAAACCACCAGGCATTATAAATCAACACTTTTGCAGTAACTGTTCCATAATCATTCTCAATAAAGGTTGCATAGGCAATAGCTATCGCAAAAACAACCAGCAAACATGAGGTTGTCATCATTGAAAACAGAGCGGACTTTATTCTTTTCATACGTTAAACGACTTTTACGTTCCTGATATTTAAACGATAAATAAAAATGGGGCAGTAAAAAAAAACTCCTTTGCTTATTCGAAATAAGCAAAGGAATTTTTCTAGATCAACCTCATAAAAAAATCTAGATCTTAATTTGTGGTCGGATCGTCGTGTGCAATTTTTGCAACATACTCTTCATAATTAAATCCTTTAAAAGTTGGACTTTCTTCATTGTGGCATGTTCTGCATAATTGTTCATCCGGAATAATTAAGCCTTTTGACATAGCTAATTTTCTGTTTTTCATTATTCCTGCAGACTTGTATATACTGCCAGGTCCATGGCACGACTCACAAGAAACACCCTCTTCAACTTTAATCGAAGCTGCCATGTCAGGGTGAGCAGCTGCCGTTGAGTGGCACTTTAAACATTTTGGATTTTCAGCGTCTGCACCTTTCAACGACTCCATTGCATTTGCATGAGGTCCTTCAGCCCACTTGTTGTATTGTTCTCCTTTATTGGGTTTGTTATGGCACATTTTACATTTGTCTGCCCCAATGTACTTATAATTCTGCGCAAACGCTGCAGAACTAATCATTAGCGCAAGCCCCAGTAAAAACATTAATTTTCTGTAATTCATAGTCTTAAATATTATGGGTTTATACTATACGTCTTCAATAATTGCACCAATATTTTGAGCAAATATTAACGACGATCCATCGTCCTAAATTAATAACTTCTGGATTCATGAACAACGATCAACGATGATATATATCAACTTGTCGAAATTTAATACAATGCGGAGTGGCACACCGAACATGATTCCGTTTTCCAATCGTCTCCAATATCAACCGGATGCTTGAATCCGAGCGGTTCAAAAGACTCCGAATATTCCATTTGGTCTGGTGTTCCTTGTGCTAAGATATTATGACACATATTACAATCTTTTGAAATTACCTTTCCCGACTCAGCTGCATGACGATCGTTATGACATCGGAAGCACCCATCGGTTTCCATATGGCCGACGTTGTTTGGATAATATTTCCAACTTACGTTCATCAATGGAAAGAAGTTATGCGCATATTGATCTTGAATTTCCGTAATAGCTTGCTCAACCTCCGCAGTTCTGTTCTCCAGTACTTCCGGCTCAACCAACTCATAATACTCACGAACCTGACTACTGATAGCTGTAAAGGCTGAATCCTTTGTAGGGTATTCCTGATAAAGCGCCATCATGGCTATTAATTTTATACTCGGAAGAGTTTTAGAAATTCGACCTTCGGCCATTGATTGATCAATAAAATTCTGTGGCACTCTGTAGTTGTGCGAAGGTCTGTTGTGACAATCCAAACAATCCATCACTCTTGTTTCCAGCGTATCGAGTTCCACCTGGCTCAATGGGTAATCACTATCGGTATAAGTTTGACTTTCTCCGGTTTTTGTATTGGTGTATTTTACCCAAGGTATAATTTGTCGATCATGGTCAACTGCTTTGTACTCAATTTTCACATCAGGACTAATATGTTGATGAATTCCCTTTTCCATTCCATGCAAAGTCGCTTTGGAACTGGTTTTAATTTGTAGGTGAACGATTTGCTCTGTATTGTTATCATCAGCCAAAAATGAATGTTCAACTCTTAATTTACGATCATAAAACTTCTCGGGCCAGTGGCACTCTTCACAAGTTTCGCGAGCAGGACGTAAATTTTCAATTGGAGTAGGAATTGGCTTTGGGTACTTTTTTGCCAATACCGAATATACCTGATACATCCCGGAAAGTTTACTTTTCACATACCAGCCGGCACCAGCTCCAACATGACACTCAACACATGCAACTCTTTCATGCGACGACCCATGATAGGTGACATATTCCGGCTCCATTACTTCATGACAAAGCTTCCCGCAGAATTCAACTGACTCGGTATAATGAAAAGCTTCATAGCTTCCTATTGATGAAATAATTAGCAAAAAGACAGTCCCAACAATAAAAATGGTTGATGCGTTACGGACTGCCACATTATTAAAATCAAGAATAGGCCAGTTCAACTCCCGTCCTTCCGATTTTGCTTTTCTGGCTTTCTTGCGGTTAATTCTCATTCCTATTGGAATAAGTAGCAATCCAATAATCATAAAAGCAGGAAGCACAAGGTAAATAAAGATACCAATATAGGAACCTCCGAATCCAAAAATGGTATTCAAAATCATTAACGATAAAATAGACGCCAAGTTGAATACCGCCAATACTGCTCCGGTAATCGAGATCCAATTTCTAATTGAAGAAGGTAGTTTCATACTATTTCATGTTTAGTAGCTATCGTTTATTGGTCAATTCCAGTTTGAAAAAAAAATACAAACTCGCTATAATCGCATCAATAATCCGATCCAAGAAAACTATTTATAAAGCTATCTTTTTTACGCTATTATCAGTTATTCTTTGTTAGCGATATATCAATGAATAACTGATAAATATCACCGATGCAATTCTCGTAAAGAAAATGGCAACGTCCGAATAGGAAGATCATTTAGAGCAACTGAATTAACGTATCAGAAAACATAGCCAACCCTAAAAAGGACCCAACAAGGAATGCAAGCCTCAAAAGTATGATTCTAATACATGTGTGTTTCGACAAGCAATTTGAAACCGATTTGCCATCATGTATATAGAAAAAACTCACTTTCACCTCAACGCAAAAGAACAGGCTGATTCAATTAACGCATCCACAGCGAAGCCTTAATTCAGAGCAACTTTCTTCTTCAAATATCAAAATAGTACTTCCCTATTTTTTCCCGTGGTGAATGTGATGCCACCCGCTGAGAATACTTTTAAAGTTCTCCAAAGGAGACTTACCAATCGTAGCGACATATAAATGAATGATCAAAAAGATAGAAATAACGAATCCAATAATTGAGTGGAAAACAGCGGTCACAAAAATACCACTCAGGTTGTATACCTTCTCAATAATAAGTTCGGGAAATAGTAATGCAAATCCGGTAATAATAGCTCCAGGAACTGCTAAATACATGACGAGAATATAGAAATATTTCTGTAGTGGGTTAAATTTTCGTTTTTCCGACAATGGATAAGGAGCACTTTCGCCATGAAACATTCCCCAAGAGTAATACTTTGCCTGTTTAATGGGTCGCTTTATAAATGCGCTGGGCTTAACAATGTAAAACTTACCATTTGAAGTGACTAAATTTCCGATGAGAAACAAAAAGTAATTCAGGGTCACAATAATACCCGAAATATTGTGTGCATCTACCGCTTTGTCAAATGACATAATAAAACCAGAATCGATTCCTGACTGCATTGACAGTCCGGTAATGATCAGGACAATAATTCCAAGCGCATTGATTCCGTGCCAAATACGTAACCACATCGGATAAAAGTAGACCTTATTATTATTTGTCATCGGGCTTTCTATTTAGAATTCTGAAAATCGTATGGATGATAATGACCACAATTAAACCAATAAAGATAATATAACTAAGCGTTTTAAGGAGTGGCACTTGGTGCGTACCAATAACATAGGAATCATTAGAAACCATCGTTCCTAAAATACCATTTCCTTTTCTACTTTGTAAATTTTCGTACTTATACAAAGAGGCAATTAATCTGGAATTTGAACTGTGACACTCCACACACTTCCGCAACGCTTGTTCTTTCGGGAGTATATTGTGCGAAACCATTAGGCTGTCTTCCACCTGTGTGTGACACTCAATACAGCGAACATTTTCGAAGTGTAATTTTTGATTAGGCAACCAATTATGGACTTCGACCAACTCCGGATTATCTTTGCCGGAAACCAATTTATACTCTTGCATCGAATTATGACAAGACAAACACATGTTGTTGCTATACTCAACAATCTCCTGAACATTACTACTTGTTCGCGCTGTTGCCGTGTAAGTATGTTGGCTATGGCACTTCGAACAGGTAAACGCATCGCCATAAGTCTGATAATGCACACTTTTTTGATACTCCTCATCAATCCGCTCAAATTGATATTTTGCGAACGACTCATCACCTCCGTGACAATCCAAACATGTCGCTAAAGGTTCGAGTTTTATGTTGGCACTATGAGGATAGGTGGTATATTCGTAGGAATGGCAATCAATACAGTCAAACACATGATGAACGCCTGCTTTCAAGGCAATCGTATCCAACACAAAATAGGGGTTCATCAACCGACTTTCTTGCCGTTCCATCAAATCATTATGAAATGTATAGGTTTGATTTGAGTGGCATTTCAGGCACTGGTGTTCTTGTGCATTTTCGTATGATTGCGCCCTTGCTCCAAGCCATCCCAAACAACAAACAAAAACTATTAGTATTAATCTATTCCTCATCATGTATGTTTAACACAGTTGATTTATTACAAACCATATCTCATATTTCATCGTTGCTCAAAACTTGATCAAGCCTAATTCTCAAAATACTATTACGAATAAAATGGCAATATCACAGAAATTGATATCACCATTCTATTTTTATGTTCTATTTATCTTTTTAGAACATCCATAAACGGGTTATTGTGAATCCAATAGCAAGTCCCTCAAATGGATCATTCATATTATTCATCATGTCGTATTGCGGAAGAATGCCATTAGCATTGCCAACATACATTTGAAATGCGTGCGTATAGGTTGACACCTCAATACCAAACTTTAAACTAGCTTTTGGGTGATATGGGCCATCCCAACCTGGTGCATTGTTCGCATTCCAACCCGAATGTTGTTCTGAAATATCATCAATTTTCAATGGTGCATCATAACTGAATATAAATGACGACTGTGGTGAAAATTTCAACCGACCGTTAAAATGCAATCCAACCCGGTCATGATCGTGGTACTGCGCAACTAAGTTAGCATGAGAAAAGCTAACTCCGGCTTGCAACGAAAGTGCATCAGAAAACTTACGACCTACCAGTAATTGCGCGAAATACGAATAGCGATCGCTACCTCTAAATTCAAAGGTGTCTAGTGGATTCTCGTAATTATTTAATCCCCCGAAGTCATCCTTCGGCCTGCCGTCAATTGCAGCATTACCTAATACCGTTACAAAAACAGGCACCGTGTTCTTTTCAGTTTGCTCCAAAACAGTCCACTTCGCATTCAAGTCGGTGTATAAATTGAGTTTTGTTACACCAATACCTAGCTGAAGATTTTTGGCTGGCACATAATTTAAACCAAGCCTCACATTGGCACCGGCAGCGTATAATCCAAACAAATCAAAAGCAGCATCGCCATTATCTATTGGTCCAAACTTGTGTTGAATCACAAATTCGAGAGATTTTACAGAAGGAATATAGGAGGTTTGTGCATCAATCAGGGTTCCATTTTCAAAAGCTGCTCCAATCGGTTGATCTTTTTCAACAGCTTCATCCTGAGCCCAGATATTAACACAAACAAACAGACTTAATATGACAATTAATAATGTTTTTTTCATGTTCAAAGGTTCTTTAATTAATTACTAATTGTTTTCCGCTCCCTGTGCAATCCATCCGAGAACTAAAGCAGCTTCGTTTGTAGAATACTTAGCTGGATGATTCCCGTCAGGACTCGGTTTGGTATAAATCTCACTTGCTGCAGGAGTTGTTGAGTTTATATAGCCTGAAATGTTATTGTAAGCTTTATCTGCTGTCAAATCCGGCGTGGATTTTATTCCTCCAACTTTGTGACAGCTAACACATTTAGCTTGAAAAATAGGAACAATGTCATTTTCGAAACTAACAACTACTGCATCAGGATCATCCGGATCAATTACAATTGGCGCTTCAGGTGCAACAAAATCATAAACACAACCACTAAGTGCAAAGCCAAGAACCGCGACAATAAGAAATATTTTATTTTTTTTCATTTCGTTGTGCTTTTGGTGAATTAGAAGAAAAAGCTTCCCCTGAAGCTTTTTCTATAATATTTTCACACTACTCTAATGACTCAATTGAATTCTTTAGAAGTGCTTTGATGTAATCCGGATTGTGAACTCCCATACTCCGATCATCTTCCATCATTGCATAATTGTAAGCTGCTCCTGCAACTCCAATTGGATATGTACCTTTTACTAAATGACCTTCGGCATCAACAGCTCCCGCACTTTGCAATAATACTTGAAGTTCATGAATCAATTCTTCAACCTCAGCTTGAACGCCTCCCACATCAAAGTTGTCCTGTTCTCCATGGCATTGGGTACAACTCGCTAAACTTGGTTCAAAAGTATGTCCACCTTCACCACTCTCAAACTCATACATATGACAAGTTGTACATCCTGCATTATTTCTATGAGGATGAGATTTTGTTCCTGGGTATTCTGTCGAACCGGCAACTTCATAACCACCAATACCTTCTAAAATAGTTGATTGAGGTCCATGATGAGGTCCCCAGTGTGAACTACTAATAAAATAGTTGCCGTCATCATCAGGAGTGGGCTCGCTTGTACGGGGCTGATGGCAATTTACACATAAATTAGACTCTGTTCCAAAGTCTATCTGGCGATTTGGGTCATCAAACATCAATAATTGAACCGGTCCTTTAGCACGCAGTGCATAATCCTGACCGTCAGTTTCAAAATCAAAACTCACGTGACCCGAGTGACAGGTTTCGCAGGTAATATGAGTAGGTGCCGCCAGTGCCGAGGTGAGCGTATCTCTTCCCGTAAATTGCCACTCTACAAATCCTTCGTGTGTATGGCAAATGGCACAAGCCTTTCTATTCTCTCCAGCACCAGCATAAATATACGTAGGCTGACCAGTATACTGTATCATACTGGTTCCGTGAATAGATGTTGCAAACTGAGCTTTAATTTCGTTCATATTGTCATCATTATGACAAACAATGCACGCCACTTCTCCATCGGCACCATCGATTCCGTCAACACCATTAGCACCATCGGCACCATCAGCGCCATCTAATCCCGGAGGGCCTTCCTTTACACATGCAGGAATGACAAACAACACCAACGCTGCGACAACAAGTAATTTGGTTATTTCTTTGAGTTTCATACGCTTATAATTTAGTACATTCAAATTAATGTGGAATTGCTTCCAATTGCTTAGTTTGATCATAAAAGTATAATTGAAAGTACTAACAGCGAAGGTTTATCGCATGACATATTTCGAAAGAATAATTGACATATATCAATTAGCCGTTTTTGCTAATTTTGATCAGCTCCGGTTCACTCAGAATTTCAATTTCATTTCTGCTCTGTTTGATGATACCGGACACCTCAAGCTCCTTCATATTTCGAATGAAACTTTCCTTTGTCATTCCTGACATTTCAGCAAATTCTTGCTTACTTAATTTGTAGTTAAATGGGTTCGAATTATAGATTTCATTTTTCAGATATAACAAGGTATCTGCGACGCGGCCAGGCATATATTTTTGATTCAGGCGAATCAAAGAATCTAACATTTGAAGATTTTGCTTATTATTATATTTCAAAAGTTCGTAGGCAAATCTACTATTGCGTGACAACAAAACATGCAACCTATTCGAATCAATAAAACAGCACTCGACCTGAGTAAGTGCAGAGACTGTAAAATGCCTGATATCGTCACTAATTACTCCACCGGCAGTAACTAAGCTATGTGTTGATATTAATTTGAGTATCACATTTTTTCCATTGTGTCCCTCTGCAAGTACTTTGGCAAGTCCTTCTTTAATACAAACAAAGTGAGTAGTCGAAGTATTCTGCTTGATAATTGTTTCTCCCGGGTTGAAAATTACATTTCGCTTACATGTCATCAAGTAATCCATATCCTCCTTATTGAGACACTCAAAAATGCTCGCCTCAGCCTTTGGCAAGCAGTGAACACAACAGGTCATTCCACAGTTTATACAATCTTTTACATCTGGTTCTTTAAACATCTCTTCTTTCCTCCCCACTTAGATTCAAACAGTAAATTCTTGTATAAATATATATTAATACTGTCATAGTTTTATAGTTAGAAAGTTAATCAGGACATGTTACTTATTATCCTATTTCCATTAAGTGTTTTAATATACTGATAATAGCATAATTAAAAAAACACACCCTTCAAAAATATGTTGTAAAATATGAGTTTTAAGCCTCCTAAAAACAAAAAATCCAAGAAACATACGTTCCTGGATTTCACGACGAGTAAAGTCGTCACCCAACTAATTTGTCAGAAAATCAAGCACATCTCCTGCTCCAGAAGTGTTGATTGTTTTATAAAACTCAGTATAACCACATCTTTCGCAAGACACTGCTTTAAACTTTCGGTTCTGGATATTAAAAAATCGTGTAAAACCGGAGCCTGTCGTACGTATTACGTCAACCGATGCTTTTTTGCTTCCGCACTTCGCACATGAATATGAATTTTTCATTTCATTGATTTTATTTGCTTTTATCTCTTTTATCCGATTTACGCCCGGAATCTTTTAAGGCTTTATGAATAATCCATTCCAACTGACCATTTATACTTCGAAATTCGTCGGCAGCCCAACGCTCCAAAGAAGCATAATCATCCGGGTCTAATCGTAAAACAAATGATTTCTTCTTTCCCATTCAAAATCCTTCCTCTTTTATCTGTTACAAACAAGTATCGACAAAAAAGCCACTATTTTTTCGTTTATAATCCCACTTTCAGAACAAACTCTGACTAATAAATTGATCCGGTATTTACAACTGGAGTGGCCTCCTTATCTCCGCAAAGCACAACCATCAGGTTACCAACCATCGTTGCTTTCTTCTCTTCATCCAACTCTACAATTCCCTTCTGGCTTAACTCTTCCAAGGCCATCTCAACCATACCGACAGCGCCTTCAACAATTTTAAACCGTGCCGCAACAATTGCAGTAGCCTGCTGACGCTTTAACATTGCTTGCGCAATCTCCTGAGCATAAGCCAAATAGTTAATCCGTGCTTCAATTACTTCAATTCCCGCAATCGCCAGTCGCTCAGAGACCTCACGTTCCAATTCATCGTTCACTTCCTCACCCCCACTGCGTAAGGTTATTTCAGCCTCTTCATCTTCAAAATTATCATATGGATAAAGGCCTGCTAATTTCCGTATGGCGGCCTCTGTTTGGATGTTCACAAAATGTTCGTATTCGTTGACATCAAATGCTGCCTTAAACGTATTCTGAACCCGCCAAACCAAAACAACACCAATCATCACCGGGTTTCCAATTTTATCGTTCACTTTAATCGGTTCACTATCGAGATTCCGGGCTCGTAAAGATATTTTTGTACTCTTGAAAAACGGATTTACCCAGGAAAAACCATTCTTCTTTACAGTCCCCCGATAATCGCCAAACAGCACAAGAACAGCACTTTCATTAGGATTAACAACCATAAATCCAATAGCTATTACTATAAACAGAAGAATGACTGGAAGTAAAAGAAAAATCATTTTTGAAACCAGCGAAAAAACAGCAAGAATAACCAGAACAAGTTCAATGAAAACGAATAAGTAACCTGATTTTGCATTGTATACCTTTTCCATAGCATTTAATTTAAATTGATATCATTTTGATATCACTAAGGTACATAAAAAAAAGCATCTCAGGCAAGATGCTTTACAATACATTTTCCGTTGTTGCAACTAATTTTTGATTAGCTCAATACTGCTGGTCATTCGGGAGTTTAACACTTCGTATGATTTTGAAAAATCTAAAATCTGTTGAACTGATTTTTCCGATGGTGAAAATAATCTTTCACTCATTTCTGTGATCATGTCATTCTCCTCCCTGCTTCTTGAATCAATCTTCTTCAGAGAAAATTGATCGTTTTGGTACGTGTTAAAAAAATAAGATAAGGTAAAACTTTTCATCATAGGCATTTTAATTTGTTTCGAAATTCAAATAGAAAACGTCTATGCGAAAAGTTTATTGTTCGCGAAACCATTAAATTTTGGTCAAGCTTAAGTTATTTTTTTCAATCAGCTTGCGGAGATTGATTAAAGCGTACCTCATTCTTCCCAAAGCAGTATTTATGCTCACATCAGTATGTTTCGAAATTTCTTTAAAACTCAAGCCCATGTAGTGACGCATGATAATCACTTGCTTTTGATCATCTGGAAGCAAGTCGATCAAATTTCGCACATCTTCTGTGATTTGGTCACCAACCAAACGATCTTCAATATTTTCATCGGAATACCTCTGCGAATTGAACAGATCAATCTCGGTATCATCATTTGAAGTTGTGCTTAACAACTTCTCTTTTCGAAAGTGATCGATGATCAGATTGTGGGCAATTCGCAACACCCAGGAAACAAACTTACCGTTTTCGGTATATTTACCTGTTTTGAGCGAACGAATAACCTTTATGAATGTATCCTGGAAAATATCTTCTGCGAGCTGATGGTTTTTTACAATCAATACAACATATGTAAAAACCCTGTTTTTGTGTCGATTGACAAGCTCTTCTAATGCAAGCTGATCACCATCAATAAACTTTTGAACGAGCATATTGTCGTTCATCGATTCTGAATTGAACATTACTTATCTATTTATATTTCTAAATGTCGAAAGTAAAGTTCTTCTATAGGCAATCAGATTTTTAGTATGAATAAAACAATTTGTTATTTTTGCACGGGGTAAAAATGTAAGTTTTTTGAATAAAAAACAAATTTATCTCGCCTAAAATTGACACAGCTTCCATGACAAACAATAAATTAGCAGCTTCAGAGATCCATATAAAGGGTGCACGAGTACACAATTTACAAAACATTGAACTAAAAATTCCCCGTAATAAACTTATGGTTATTACCGGACTTTCGGGTTCAGGAAAATCATCACTTGCCTTCGATACCTTATATGCAGAAGGCCAGAGACGGTATGTTGAAAGTTTATCATCCTATGCCCGTCAGTTTTTAGGAAGAATAAACAAACCCGAAGTTGATTTCATAAAAGGCATCCCTCCGGCGATCGCTATCGAGCAAAAAGTAAATACGCGCAATCCACGATCTACGGTCGGTACTTCAACCGAAATATATGATTACCTGAAATTGCTTTTCGCACGAACAGGAAAAACTATTTCGCCAATATCGGGGCAAGAAGTAAAACGGCATCGTGTGAGTGATGTGGTTAATTACATCAGCTCTTTTGCTGAAGGCACCCGTGCGTTGATCTGTTCTCCTTTGGTTCCTAAGAATGGACGTTCAGTTTTGGAAGAAGCTGAACTATTGATGCAACAAGGATTTTCGAGAATAGAAACTCCCGGGGGAATCAAACGCATTGATCAATTATTAGAAAACAAAGACGCTGATTTTTACTCCGAGCAATGCAATATCGTCATTGATAGAGTGCAGGCAAGCGATGAAGAAGATAACATCAGTAGAATGGCTGATTCCACTGAAACTGCCTTTTTTGAAGGTCATGGCTCATGCCTGGTAAAAATATATAAGGGTGAAGAGGTTATTGAGAAAACATTCTCAAATTTATTTGAGGCCGATGGTATTGAGTTTGAAGAACCCAGTGAACATTTATTCAGCTTTAACAATCCGGTTGGTGCCTGCCCCACTTGTGAGGGCTACGGAAAAGTAATTGGCATTGATGAAGACCTGGTGGTTCCCGACAAGTCATTATCTGTTTATCAGGATGCCGTGGCTTGCTGGAAAGGCGAAAGCATGCAAAAATGGAAAAACGAACTCATCCGGCACGCTTCTGATTTTAGCTTCCCAATACACCGTCCATATTATGAACTGACAGAGGAGCAACGCCAACTATTATGGGATGGCAATTCGTATTTTGAGGGGCTCACGGCCTTCTTTAAAATGCTGGAGTCGAAAAGTTATAAAATTCAATATCGGGTAATGCTTTCACGCTATCGAGGCAAAACAACCTGCCACGAATGTAGAGGAACCCGACTAAAAAAAGAAGCCGGCTATGTAAAAGTCGACGGGCAGTCGATACAAGATTTGGTGTTGTTACCGGTAACCGAGTTAAGAGATTTTTTTAACGACATTCAGTTTTCAGAGCACGAGCAACAATTAGCCAAACGCATACTGATTGAAATTAAAAACCGATTGGAGTTTTTGGACGATGTCGGATTAGGTTACCTAACAACAAATCGCTTGTCTTCCTCGCTCTCAGGAGGAGAATCGCAGCGTATTAACCTGGCAACGTCGCTCGGTTCAAGCTTAGTTGGATCGCTTTACATTTTAGATGAGCCCAGCATCGGCTTGCATCCGAAAGATACCGAACGGCTCATCAAAGTGTTACGAAAACTGCAACGAATCGGAAACACCGTGTTGGTTGTGGAGCATGATGAAGAAATCATTCGGGCAGCTGACGAAGTTATCGACATTGGCCCTGAAGCCGGTGTTCATGGCGGTGAACTAATCTTTCAGGGCGATCATGAGAAATTACTGACCGCAAAAAATAGCTTAACAGCAGATTACCTGAATGGCACAAAAGAAATTGAGATTCCAAAAACACGAAGAAAGTGGAATAACTTTATCGAAATAAAAGGCGCTCGCGAAAATAACCTTAAAAATGTCTCCGTTAAATTCCCACTGAATACCATGACGGTTGTGACCGGAGTTAGCGGATCGGGAAAATCAACCCTGGTAAGCCGAATTTTATATCCGGCTATCGCAAAACGATTTGGCGGATACGGCGAAAAAACCGGGCAACACGATACGGTCTCCGGCGACTTCAAACGACTGACTTCCGTGGAATTCGTTGATCAAAACCCGATTGGGAAATCGTCGCGTTCGAACCCGGTGACTTACCTGAAAGCCTACGACGAAATCCGCAAGCTTTATGCCGAACAGCAAGCAGCCAAGTACCAGGGATTTAAGCCCTCGCACTTTTCGTTTAATGTTGATGGAGGACGCTGTGAGGAATGCCAGGGAGAAGGTGAAATAAAAGTTGAAATGCAATTTATGGCCGACATCCACCTCCTATGCGAAAGCTGTAAAGGAAAACGATTTAAGGATGAAATTCTGGAAGTGCGGTTTAATGGGAAAAGCATCCACGACATTTTGGAAATGACCATTAACGAATCGATCGAATTCTTTGGGAGTAGTAAAGGAACGACAGAGAAAAAGATTGCGAAAAAGCTTCAACCCTTGCAGGATGTTGGTTTGGGATACGTGAAACTGGGACAAAGCTCATCGACCTTATCAGGCGGTGAAAGCCAGCGGGTAAAACTGGCTGCTTTTCTTTCCAAAGAAAAAGATTCGCCCTCCTTATTCATTTTTGATGAGCCAACCACCGGACTGCATTTTCACGACATCAAAAAATTGCTGGATTCATTTAACGCACTTATTTCAAGAGGACATAGTTTAATTATCATAGAACACAATCTGGAAATTATCAAGTCCGCCGACTGGATCATCGATTTAGGCCCTGAAGGTGGTAAAAACGGAGGACATATTTTGTTCGAAGGCACACCCGAAAACCTGGTGAAAGCGACTGATTCACACACCGGCAAGGCCTTGTCTGAAAAATTATAAATTATTTCAAAGTTGCTTTGAACGATATTCTTTCAAACGAAATAAAAATCGGTATCTTTGCGCAGGTTAAACTGAGTAGATAACGGGATTTTGTTATAAGTAATTGGGAAGAATAACTAGTCGCTGCGTTCTACTGTAAAATCAAAAAAATATATGAGCTTTTATTCGCATACGTTTAACATTCCGGTCATGGGACTGGGATATACTTTAGACACGCCTGTACGGGTAGCACATTTAGGAATATCGTCAGTTCTTTCGCTGGTGGATGACGTTTTGATGGAGAAGATGCGTGAATTCTATTGCGAAAAATTTGACCTCCCCTACCAAAACATCAGCAACAAAGTAGAAGACTTTAGAGCAAAACGCATTACGGCCTATCTCAATTTGGTTGACAAATTAGTCAACTATAAATACGATGAGCTGGTCAACAATTTTCATAAAAAAGGAGGTGATTTAGATAAGTTCATGGAACTACTCCCTAATTCAACCCAGATTCGTGAAAAGTTCAATCAGCTTTCTGAAAATAAAAACGTTCAGGACGCAAAAAACTGGATTCGCAACCATCTGACACCCGGAAGTATTGATGTAAACATCATGACCAAACTGGATAAAGCTAATTTTAAGGATCGCGAAAAACTGCCGGCCGAATATAATGATGCGCATGCTGCATTGAGAGGTTTTGCCAATAGCGATTTGAATTCGTCTCTGGTACTTTCAGCGGGTATGAACCCAAGACTTTACAGCTACCTCGAAAACTTTTCAGATTTCTACCCGGACGAAAACGGGCAACTGAAGAAAAAGATTATCCTCAAGGTAAGCGATTTCCGTTCGGCCATGGTTCAGGGACGCTTTTTGGCAAAGAAAGGCATCTGGATTTCAGAGTTCCGCGTTGAGTCAGGATTGAATTGTGGTGGACATGCGTTTGCCACCCAGGGCTATTTATTAGGTCCTATTCTCCAGGAGTTTAAAGAAAAACGCCAGGAGCTATTAGAGTCTACCTTTGACGTTTACCAGAAAGGACTTCAAGACAAAGGTTTAGCAGAGCTTGAAAAAGCTCCCGAGATGAAAATTACTGCTCAGGGGGGTGTTGGAACCAATGAAGAGCATCAGCTATTACTAGACGAATACGAATTGGATAATATTGGCTGGGGTAGCCCATTTATGCTGGTTCCCGAAGCGTGTAATATTGACAAGCAAAGTCTGGACCTGCTAAAAAATGCCGGTGAAGAAGATGTGTATTTGAGCGATGCTTCTCCGCTTGGTGTTCATTTTAATAATGTTAGAGGAACCAGCCAGCAAAATGAAATTCAGAACTACCTGAAAGCTGACAAACCGGGCTTTCCATGCACCCTGCGCTATCTGGTTTTCAATACGGAATATACCGAAGAGCCCATCTGCACGGCTTCGAAACAATATCTGAAAAAGAAACTCAAAGAAGTGGATGAATCTGAACTTACTGATTCGGAAAAGCAATGGAAGAAGAGTAAGCTAACCGAAAAGGAATGTTTGTGTGAAGGATTGACCAATTCAACCTATTTGGCAAACGGACTGACAATGAACAGCAAAAGAGAGGGTGTTAGTATTTGCCCCGGGCCAAACATTGCCTATTTCAAAGAAGTAGTTTCGCTGCAAAAAATGGTTGATCACATTTATGGTAGAATCAACCTCTTAAAAGATGTCAAACGTCCGAACTTGTTTTTGAAAGAACTCAACATGTATGTTGATTATCTGGAAAAAAATCTGAAAGAAGCACAAGCCGAAGACGATAAAAAGCAATTGGGGTATTTTAAGAAGTTCAAGAAAAACCTACAGGATGGTATTGACTATTACCAAGACTTCTTTAAAAAATACGAACATAAGTTGCAGGAAATGAAGAAGGATGTTTTTACTGAACTGGATATCTTCAAGCAAAAACTAGAGCAAATCAATATTTGATAAAATACATCTCACATCAAATCCGGCTAATGAAATTTAGTCGGATTTTTTTTTGCCAATTTTTATACTCTTAACGACACTCTTCCAGACTTATTCAGCGACCAGTCTACCCGCATTGAACTGCAGTTTAGGGAAACATGACACGAGTTTGTTTAACGGTGACTCGAGTCACCATTTCCCTGACTCCGGGTTGCATGTTGGTGACTTCGCCCACCCACTACCCGGGCGAAGTCACCATTTTACCGACTCGAGTTATCATTTACCCAACTACAGTCACCATTTTACCGACTCGAGTTACTGTTTACCCGACTGCAGTTACCATTTTACCGACTTGAGTTAGCTTTTTACCGACTCGAGTCGGTTTTGAAGTGGGGGGGGTACTTCGGAAGTACCCCCCTGGGGTGTTAAATAGACCTTATTTTGAATGAAACTAAATTATCGCTATCAAAATTAATTATTCTGTAAAGTTAGCTATTTTGTACCGCTGTATAACAATACGGGATGGATTTTCAGAGCACAATCACACATAGGCTAACAACTCATTTATACCGGAACAAGAGCTTGATTGGCATTATATTCAAAACGATACTTGGGCATGAATCGAGCAAAACGGCGGAGATCTGTACGCATATTTTTTCACGGGGGTTAGAAAAAATTATTAACCCTCTGGAAAACTTATGGGATGATATAAAACATAATAGAGTGCACAATACTTGCTAATATGGTAGGCATTGTGCACTTTTAAATTCGATATAGTAAAAATAACAACACCTTTGAGCACTTGCTCAATCGTTAGCGCTAATAGAAATTTTGGTCTCCGTATGTATAAAAAAGCGAATTATTTTAACACACCAATCATTCACTGTAAAGAAAAATCGATTTTCTTTACAAAAAGGATTACATTAGTAAAGAAATTGTAAAACCCTTTACATCATGTCCGAAAATAAAGATTTTGTCTTGAAAGAACTTCCTTTAACTGTTGATGTGGAAACAAAAGCGGTGTTAAAAGCTCTACCCAAAGCTCATGCTGCATTGGCTGAGTTAAAAGGTATTGCTTCAACAATTCCTAATCAAATTATTTTAATCAACACATTAGGACTCCAAGAAGCAAAGGACAGCTCTGCAATTGAAAATATAATCACGACACATGACGACCTATATAAATCAGAATTGAATCTTGACTCTTTTAATTCATTACAAGCTAAGGAGGTTCAAAACTATATCTCGGCACTAAAAAAAGGATTTGAGTTAGTTAAAAACAAAGGATTGATTACAAATTCAATCATCATTGATATTCAAAGTGAACTAGAGAAAAATAATGCTGGGTTTAGAAAACTTTCTGGAACGGCTCTTAAAAATGCAGCGACAGGAGAAACAGTTTATACTCCACCACAAGACATTAATGACATAAATCGTTTAATGTCAAACCTTGAGAGGTTTATTAACGACCCGACAGTCTCAGACTACGACCCATTAATAAAATTGGCTATAATTCATTACCAATTTGAAAGCATTCACCCATTTTATGATGGAAATGGAAGAACTGGCAGGATTATAAACATTTTGTACTTGATTCTTGAAGAATTACAAACTTTGCCGATTCTTTATTTGAGTAATTATATGATCAAACATAAAGCGGACTATTATAGGCTTTTGCAACAACTTAGAGACAATGAAAATTGGGAAGAGTGGTTACTTTTCATGATAACCGGTATTGAAAAAACGTCAAGAGAAACGATTGATTTAATTAATGAGATAAAAAAATTAATGCAGGAGTTTAAACACAAACTTCGAGATAATTATAAATTTTATAGTCAGGATTTATTAAATAACCTTTTCAAACATCCTTATACAAAAATTGAATTTGTAGTAAATGACTTGAATGTTTCAAGGATTACGGCAGCGAATTATTTAAATAAATTGGCAGACGACGGACTTTTAAGAAAGAGTAAGATTGGCACAGGGAATTATTACATCAATGAGTCTTTGTTTAAAATATTGACAAACAGATAAAAATGACAACTACTAGCACTAATCGAGTGGGTTCTCCGCTAGGCTAAAAGCCTAGCGGAGAACCCCTCCCGCCACCCAGCGTATGCGAGCTACGCTCCTGCCCTTCGATCAAAATGTCCACAGGACATTCAGATTTCGGGCACATACCGGGCGGTTCGTTAAGTCATAGGAAACAAAACCGTGTTTGGTTTAAGCTGATTGTGAAGTTCCAGTAAAGGAATGTAACCCCGTTTCTTCAATCGTTCAAGCCTAATTGTAGTACCAAGACTACCATGCTTTAAAATTGGTCTTTCAAAACGATGAATGAAGAATTGCTTTGTACTCTGGAATTATTTCAAAGCCCTTTATTTCCATAAACTTCCCATTTTTGAATTCAGGTACGTGGTTCAAATCTTTCAGGTACGGATAGTCAGAATACATAGGATGAAAAACAAAGACCATTTTATTGTTTTCCAATTCGGCATCGATTTTTTTTAATCCAATTTCCCATTTCTTTTCCTGGTAAAAATGATCGGTGACCAATTTCCCGTCAATAAGAGCCAGCCCCCGGTCTCCAACGTAGTCAGCTTCCACAAACACATCGTTTAAGTCTGAGATGTCGGAATTTAATTGGAGGGTGTATTTACTTGAACTAACCTTTTCGATACTTACCTCTGGCTTTTTCTCTTCAAAAGTTACAGAATACGCATCGAAATTTTTATAAGTCGGTTTTTCCTTTTTTACATTCGCTCCTGAAGCATTTGTAATAGTTGCTTCGTCGGGAAAGACATACAGCAAGTTTTCTGCTTTCCTGCTTATCAACTGAATATGATCGATATCCTCCATTATTATTGCATCAGAAACGTACAATGCTTCATTGATTTTTACTGCATTTATAGCCATACGCTGCGGAATAATTAGAAAATGAACTCCGTTGGCAACAAATGAAAACGGCATGTCAGTCTTAGCTTTAACGCTTGTTAGACCTTCAGTATTAACTGTTCTCGCATTTTCCGATTTGGAGATACTGGTCGATTTGGGAAAGTTTATCTCGGGCTCAATCCCAGTAACGGAACTGAAAACGTAATAATTATGATTTTCTCGATGAAGAATGGTTAATGGTTGAACGGTAGCCGATTTTACTGTCGTACGCTCAAGCTTCAGATTAAAGGGTAAAATGGCACTGGTCGCTTTGGGAATGTCGAATGTTCCATTGGAGGGAAAGGAAATAGTTTCACTGCCGGTTTCAACTTCGATAGTAACATCCTTTATGTCCTTGACTTCAACATGATCCTGAAAATTAATGACAAACAGGAAGCCGGAATCACCATACGAGCGTACGGCATATCTTAGGATATCGGTATTTTCAGGCGCAATGTCCCTATTGGTCTCAGGCAAAACGGTCTTCATCGGAGCCAGTCTGTCGCTATACGCATCGAGAAATAGATGAAGTGTTCTTAGATGCTTGTAATGATAGCGAACTTGCCCATACTGGCCAATTGGAGCTTGAAAATCGTAATTTATGCGGGGAATGCCATTGACTTCTTCGTTGTAAAACTTGCCACCAAACTGGGGAGTCGAGCCTCCGTGATACATGTAGTAGCCAATTCCGTTGGAGCCACTGCCAATAATGCGAACCATCAACGGATGCACACTTTCATAAGGCACAATAGGCCGACGGGAAAACTTGGCTTGTATTCCCGGTCCTATTTCACCGGGAATTGAAGGGTACAAATCGGTGTCGTAGCTCACAGGGCTGTAATCGGGATACTTATGAATGTCCTTGAAAAGATAGAAAGGCGACGGACTTGGCGCTGCCCAAAACGGGTAGGCATAGCCAGCAGTTACCGGCAAACTTCCTTTCTCGACAATGGTGGCGTTGCCCCATCCGGTGGCTGTATACAACGGAACATCGATCCCGTGTTTTTTTGCAATCGCTTTCAGATTGGCCATGTGTTTCTTTCCGTATTCCGACCATGGATTTTTTCCATCGGTAACTGTAATTTGCTCGTGTGTCAATGCTGCGTCCCGGTCGGCAACGGTATATTCCACTTTGCTGCCCGGGTAAGTGAACTCCCAGGGAGCGGCGGAATGCTGGTATTCGTTTTCCAATTGAACACCCACTACAGGTCCCCCGTCCTTGTATAGCAACCCTTTGATCTGTGCAGCAATTTGCCCATACAAACGATCAACATATTCGAGGTAGCCGGGATCGTTGCTACGAACTTCAAATGGGCGACCATACAACCAATCCGGAAGGCCACCGTTCCGCATTTCGCCGTGACAAAAAGGCCCAAGTCTCACAATGGCATATAAATCGTGCTTTTCAACCAGATGCAAAAATTCCCGCAAGTTCAGGTTCTCCGTCCAGCCAAATTGCCCCTCAGTTCGTTCATGTATATTCCAGAAAACATAGGTGGCAATGACATTAATCCCTCCGGCTTTCATCTTAAGAATCTCTTGCTCCCAATAATTCTTCGGGAAGCGCGAATAATGGAACTCACCAATTACAGGGAAAAAAGGCTGACCGTTTTTTTCAATGTAATAGCTGTTTACGGTAATTTTTTCACCGTCAGGATTTTCACCTCCCAGATCAAGATGGTCCCGTAAGATGTTCTTTTCAGGTTGATCTATATTGATTTGGTAGGTTGTTTGCGCTTGCAGCGCCAACGTAGTTAACACCACTACAAATACAATGATTGTCTTCTTCATCGCTACTTTTTATAAATAATTACGTTTTCTGTTTCAAGCTTTTATCTTCTAAATCAGTTTTCAAAATTCGGGCAGGCAAGATAACTGATCATGAGCCCCAACATGCATGGCATTGACTTGAATCACTTGTTTAAACAACCTGGATGCTTTCTCTTTATTTCCAAGCCCCAATTCAGCCAATCCAATTAAGTATTTGGCTTCCAGCTCATTCCTTTTCTGCATGTCATCTTCGAATACCAGCAACAAGGGGAGCGAGGTCGCAAAATAATCGATCCGGGCTTCTTGGCTTAGCTTCTCTTCACCAAACTGACGAATCTTCTTCAACAAGCCAAAAGCCTCGTCCGATTGCCCCAATTCCATCAACGACATGGCTTTATAGTACGACAATTCGGAATACGCGCTTACCGCCATATCAACAAAATCGCCTTCTTCATGGGTGCTTTGCAGGAAATAGTCGTTTGCTTTTTCCTGCTGTCCCAGTGCTTTACAGGCCATTCCTCTCCAGTAATTGATGTGCGCTACTGCCTGCAACGGATGATACTTTTCGCCCAAGTTGTCGGGCGTATCCAGCGATTTTTCAAAAAAGGCCAGTGCCTTCTGCGGATCATTGTGCTGTAAAGCCTTTTGTCCAAGCTGCAAGCACGAATAGGTGTATTGACGCAACACTTGCCCTTCGCCTCCTTCCCAAGGGTGGAAGCTTTTATTCTGAAGCAATTCAAGCGCTTTCTCATGTTGTCCGGTAAAATTATACAGGGCGGCCAGTTCGACCGTGAAATCGTCGCGTGCTAATATTTTCTCCTTTAGGGCTTCAATATCCGCTAAACGGTCAGCCGGATGATCATTCAACTTTTTCCGCAGTTGGTCGAACTCGTATTGGATGCGCATATCTTCGGGCGATAGCTGCACCGCTTTTTCGAAAGCCTCTCTGGCCTTTTCTCCTTCGCCATTGGTGTTCCAATACGCGATTCCCAGGTTTCGGTACAATGTGCCATAGCGGCAACCAGCGCTGGCTGCTTTTTCCCAGCTACGGATGGCATCTTCGTGGCGTTTCAGATTGAAGTAGTAATTTCCAAGCCCATAAGCTGCCAGCGAAACGGCTTCGCTTTGCTGGATGGCCCATTCCAGCACCAATTGCTCCTGAATTCGTGAAGGGAAAAAATAGTCGTACGAAGAAGTTGAGAGTTCTTTTAATACGGATTCCGATTCCGCTTTCTTGTTCATCTTCTCAAAAAGCCAGGCCAAAATAAATCGGGTCATTACCGTTTGTTTCAGCGGATTTGGCACAGCACAATCGGCAGGCTCATGTGCATGGTGCAGTTGAATGAGCTGAATGGCCTCCTCGTAAAAACCGGCTTCACAATAGTCGAACGCCAGATCAACGATGGTTTGTCCATCATTCCTGGATGATTTTAAGAACTCATCATCATTTCCTGATAAAGTTGCCTGAACATGTTTTGCCCATTGATCAAGCGGATCAGTTTTCAGGAGTGAGGTAAGTGTTTCTCCGGCTAGCTTATCGTTGCCCAAGCGTTTGTTTATAACTGCTTTTAGTACAAAAGCTTTGTTGTTCTGCCTGTTTGTATCCAGCGAGGCTTCCAGATGTTCCAGTGCCAGCTCATAATCCGCCCGGAGGCAATCGATTAGTGCCAGACGATAGTAGGCCGCAGATCGCCATTCGTAATTCCATGTTGATTTGTAAAACAAAGCATAGGCTTCTTCATTTTTATCTTGATACACTGCAGCCAATCCCGCAAAATAATAGGCTTCGCCCGATGCCGCGTTAGGATGGTGGCTGGTTTGGATTTCAATGGCTGTTCGAAAGTGTGCTTCGGCTTTGTTGAATTTTCCTTTTTTAAGTTCCGAACGGCCCAGAGAAGTATAGGCTTTATAATTTGCCGGGTCACGCTTGATAGCTTCCACCCAATAAGGTTCGGGATAGCGTGTGGGATGCCGGTAAAGTTCGAGATGTTCACCGATCAGCTCCAGTTCGCAGCTACTCTTCACATCGGCAGGCTGGGCAGGCTCTTTAGCCAGCTTCCGGTTGCGCCGCTTGTTTGTTTCGCGATGTTGGTAGGCTAGCAATTCCTTCCCTTGATCATTTAAAATGACGAGCGAAACGGTGTTTTCCCGTCCTGCTTCAATCCCAATCATTTTTTCAATCCATGGATTTTCAGGTGAGACTGAAAGGTTTTTAAAAACCTGTTGCCGGTCGCCAATTTTCAGAATAAACTGCAAGTTGTCAAACTTCCGGCTGCTTGCTACCCCAAGATCCAGTTTGTTGCCTTGTAGAATAACCAGTCGGATGGCCAAATCGTTGTTGGCATTTTGCACCGGACCAACTTTTTTATAACTCCACCAGAATTGTGAAAATGTTTTGGTTTCGTAAGGTAACAGATAGGTAAAATCAGGCTGGTTATCGGTATAAACGCCAGCCATCAATTCGAAATACGGACCTCCTTCATCGGTCAGTTCGCGATCCCATGCTTTGCCAAATTTCTCATTTCCCCAGGTCCATTGCTTTTTGCCCGGCGCAATGTGCCTGTTGGCCACATGAATAAAACCTCCTTCTGTTTTAAAGTCATACCCTCCAAAGAAATCATACTTCGTTTCGCAAACCATGTAGCTGGTAGGAACCGGAATATTCTGGTAATAGCGCAAATCATTTTTCCCCGGGCGTTGATGATAGGGAACGTCATAGTAGTCGTTTTCGGCAAAAGGAAAGCTACTCATGGCACGTACTGCATGGTCGGCCACATAATGCACATCGGGCGGAAAGAAGCTCTGATAATCCTCGTGTACGCTTACCGCAACATTGGCCCACCACAAAAAGGTTTGCGTTAAGGGGGTGCGGTTGAACAGTCGCCCACGGAGTTCAATCAATGAACTGTCCGGCCGAAGCCGGATTCCGTGCATCCCTTTCATCCGGTTCATCGGGTCATATTCCGACATCCAAACGGTTTTTACGCCGTCGGCTTCCTCTTCAATAAAAATATCGGTTGGCAAATACGTTCCGGGGCGGTGGTGCTGTGGCCAGTTGAATTCAACGCCTCCGCTGATCCAGGGCCCGGCAAGTCCAACCAAGGCCGGTTTGATAACCTCCTGCTTATAGAAGAAGTCATAACCGTTGTTGGTCTTATCCTGTGCTTCAAAAATCCGGCCTCCGATTTCGGGCAGCATCACCAAACGTACAAAATTGTTTTCAAGGACTGCCGCATCGTACGACTGGTCTTTCTTTTCATCAAAAACCTTATCAATAAATGGAACTGGGTAAACTTTCCCGCTTGAGCCCTGGTACACTCTTTTCTCGAAGAAGAGTGGATTGATTTCGGGCTTCCCAAGTCCATAAGTTGGTATGATACGTGGCTCGTGATATGCTTTTACTATTTTGTTCATCAGTGATTTATTTTATAATCGAATTCAGCTGCGTTACGCTCAACCCAACAGTTGGATCAAAATGATCGCCAGCCATATAATTCAGAATACTTTTTTTAAGCTGAGTCGCTTCAATCCGGTTATCAAGATTATTGACCAAATCGACACCACTGATGAAGATGCTGCCCTTCCCAACTTTTGCTTCGAGCAGGAGCGCTAGTCTTCTGTTGGAAACCCAGTCATCAATAATTCGGACGACAGGCCTTAATTCAGGGGTAAATGAATCAAGCTGAATCGCATCGGAATGGCTCATGGCATCCCACCACTGCCAGTTTGAGTGGTATTCGGTTGGGAATTCAGTTAGAGCTGGATGGTCAGGATCGCACAAAATGCCAAGTGTGTGCGGCTTTTGTCCGTTAGTCCAGGCGGTATTCCAGAAAATGCTGGAAAAACCGACACCAACATTGCCTCCCATATCCGGAGCAACTTTACCTTTCCCAAGACTCAGCAGTACTTTTCCTCCATCTTCCAAAAACTTGATTGTCGACTGGTCAAGCGTCTCAACAACCCGAATGCTTTGAGGAACTGTAACTTCTGACGCTGGATACACCCAAACGTCCCAGGAATTTTCATACTCGTTGATGGAAACTTCGAGGGTGAGCTTTCGTGGTTTGTCCTCCGTTTGAAATTGGTGAACAACTTTTCCGAGTTTAATGGCATTGCCAAATGGAATATCTTGCTGCCCGAGTGTTCCTTCAGCGATCGCCGTTTCATTCTCATAAATTTTCCATTGCGGATTAACCCCTTTTAACTCTGATTCTCCGAAATGAGCGACCTCAATATTCGCGGTGAGTGTTTCGCCTTCCCTGAAAATTCGTTTGTCCAATCTGGCTAAAGGCACTGTTGAATTGCAAAAACGGCGATACTCTTCGGGTGTGATATATCCCTTCTCTTCCCAAAAAGGATCAAGCACACCAACCAATGCCGTTCCCTGTCCGGGAAAATCATGCAAATCGAGCAACTGGAAGCCACCGAAATTCGGGGTTCTCAGAGCCGCTTCAATATCGGCTTTATAACAAAGCGCCTGCAATTTACCGGACGCCAAGAGAAAGCTATCCGCTAAATGTCCCATGTGGTGGGCATTCAGACTTTCTTCAAATAGTTCAAAATTTTTGGCTTTCAATACACCCGTGTATTTCTCGATCTCCTTGAAATTGGGATAAACACACCACTGCCCAATTTCGTGACTGACAACCGGACTTTGCAGATTGGCAGTACCATCGGACCAATCATAGTCGCTTCGCGGAGCTTGACTGTTGATAATACTGTTTAATTCTTCGCCCCAACCCTGAATGCGCACTTTGTTATGGGTCACATGAAATTCATTTTCATCAATTACCGGCCAACCCGATGCAGAGGTGTACAACCGGCGGTCATCCTTTTTTTTCCAATCGTTTAGAAATGTTTTTAAATACTCGACATGTCCGGGGCCGCCCGGCTCATTTCCAGATGCCATCATGACAAACGACGGGTGATTTCCGTAGGACTTCACGATGCGTTCACTTTCATCATAAATATACTGATCGATAGGCAAGCCGCTTCCCAGTTTTGTACTTTGATTCGGCCAGGATGAACATTCGATCTGGAGATAAACTCCCATTTCATCAGCGGCTACAAAGGCTGCTTTAGGCGGGCACCAAGAGTGAAAACGAACATGGTTCAATCCATGCGCTTGAACTGCTGTGAATACTTTTTCCCATCCACTGACATCGGTTGGCGGATAACCGGTCAAGGGAAAAATGGCACACTCCAATGTCCCACGCAAAAAGATGGGGCGACCATTGATTGACAAGCCTGACGTATTGGCCGTAAAATCTCGGAATCCGAAATCGACAGACTGCTGATCTTTCCCTGCATCGTAAGCCATTTCTACAGAAAGTGTGTAAACATTTGGGTTGAATTCATCCCAGGTCAGGACATCATCGTCCAACAGATACTCCATACTAATACTGCTTTCTCCTGTGGGAATTGAAAAATCAAACTGTTGCTTTTCCGCTGTGCTATCTGATTTCTTAAGCTTTGCTTCAACTTCAACGCTAATATTTATTTTTTCGGAAGACGTATTGTTAACAACTGCTTTTATTTCAACCGAATTTGATTCCGTCCTTGGAAAAACCTGGATATCCTTAAAATGGATTTTGTCGGCACTTTGTAATGAAATATCTCCAACAATCCCATTCCAGTTCGATTGGGTATGGTCTGAAATACTGTGCGAGTTTTCACCAACATCAAGATCTTTAGTGCGGTTGTCGATGCAAATGGAAATCAGGTTTTCACCAGTGTTCAGAAAAGATGTAACATCAAATTCGTGTGGAGTAGCGAGGCTGTTTTGCATCCCCACCTTTTCACCATTGATCCAAACGGTCGATTCCCAATGTGGACGTTCGAGATTTAGAAAGATATTTTTGCCCTTCCAGTCTTCGGGGATGCTCACTTTTTTCTGATACCAGGCAGCACCAGTATATTTTTTCAGCGGTTGAAGCCAAAACGGGAATCGGACATTTTCAGAGTCGTGATAAGGTGCATAATTTGGATCATTGAACCATTCCGGGTTCTGAACGCCACCTGTCCATTCTGTTTCCATGGCAATGTCGAACCCTTTATCATTTTCAACCATTGACCCGGGCAGGGTAACCCGTTCAGTAAGATTTTGGGAATACCATTCTTCGGTGATTCCAACATCAAGCGAATCGATCTTAAATTGCCATTCTCCACTCAGGTCCATCTTCTGTGTTTGCTCCGGGCTGCACGCCCAAACGGCCACAAGTAATACGAAAAATTGAATCGTTTTCATAGAATCTTATTTTAGTTAGTTTATAATTTCGTGTTCAATCTCTTCCAAAGATTTTCCTTTGGTTTCAGGCAATTTTTTTAATATGAAAACCAGCCCACCCAAACAGATAATTCCGTAAAGCCAGAATGTGCCCGACGCACCAAAGGCATTGTTTAGCAGCGGGAAGGTGTAAGTCAGGAGAAAGCTGGCCAACCAAAGTGACACCGTTGCAACAGCCATTGCTGCTCCGCGGATGCGGTTGGGGAAAATTTCGGAGAGTACTACCCAGGTAACCGGGGCAAGCGACATGGCGTAACAGGCAATAGCCAGAACAACCAGAAAAAGAAGAATTCCGCCGGAAATATGGAAATAATAGGCTGCGCCCATTAAGGCGTAAATACCGGCTAAGCCACCGGCGCCCATGATCATCAAAGCCCTTCGTCCTAATTTGTCGACGGTGTAAATGGCAACAAAAGTAAATACCAGGTTTACGCTGCCGGTAACCACAATATTGAAAAGGATATCGGAAACCCCGTAGCCGGCGGCCTCAAAAACCTCTTCGGCATAGTTGAAAATGACGTTGATTCCACACCATTGCTGAAATGCGGCAATCACAATTCCAATGAGCAGCACCTTTTTGATGCCTGGCTCAAACAGTTGCCGATAATTGACTTTGCCGGTTTCATTGTCCAGTGTTTCCCGGATGTTGGCATATTCTTTATGCGCGTAGTCGGCTCCTCCAATGCGGGACAGAATGCGTTCTACCTTGGCCTCTTTTCCGTTCTTGGCCAACCAACGTGGACTTTCAGGGACAAAGAACATCAGGATAAAAAATAAACCGGCCGGTATCGTTTCAGCCCAAAACATCCAGCGCCAAGCCATTTGCCCATTCCACGAGGCCAGAATTTCGCCATCGGTTGCTCCCAGAGCAACAGGCTCAGCGATTTGCCAGTTTGCCAGTTGTGCCAGCAGGATGCCAACAACAATGGTGAGCTGATTGAGCGAGACAAACTTTCCGCGCACAGCGGCCGGTGCCACTTCCGCAATATACATGGGCGATAAATTTGAGGCTAATCCAATACCAATACCTCCCAAAATGCGGTAGATGATGAAGATATAATATAGATTGGAAGCTCCCGTTCCAATGGCCGAAAGGGTAAACAGAAAAGCGGAGAAGATCAGTAGCTTTTTCCGTCCGTAGCGATCGGAAAACACCCCGGAAGCAATAGCCCCTAACAGGCATCCGAGCAAGGCACTGCTCATCGCCCATCCTTGTAAATTTGGCGATTGTGCGATATCGAAAAACTTCTCGTAGAAAGGTTTTGCACCACCAATCACGACCCAATCGTAGCCAAACAATAAGCCTCCCAAGGCAGATACCATCGATATCGCAAAGATGTATTTCGTGTTTAATTTGCTCATTTTGGGTTTGTTGAATTATACTGGTTATTCTATCAAAATAGGTTCACACAATTTAATGATTCTAATTTTCCTAATCATCCACAGTTTACAAAGAAAAGCAAGCGGTCAGATTCTATAAATAGACAATCATGCTATTTATTGGACAATCCGATTATTTATCTATTTTTACATATCAAAGGAATACCTAACCGACACGAGCAAATCGAAAAGCGATAAATACTTGATATTTAAACTCTAAATGAAATTGACAGTCTGAAATGTCAAGTGACTTCCACAAGGGTAAAAGAGCAAAAAACACATTAAATAGACTAAACGATTGCCAGGAGGACATCTTTTAAATTTTGAAAGCGACGACCGATACAATAGAGCCGATTGAAGGAAAAACGGATAGTTTTTTTGGTGACCGAAGTGTTGTCGTGACCAGGAAACAACTTAAATCGATCAAGAATAATCCGTTAATCGGTGGCCTTTATATTAGTGACATTGGTTTTTACCCCCACGCCCGAACACATTATCGGAAAAGAAAAACAGGAATAAATGAGAATATCCTCATCTATTGCATTGATGGTGCCGGTTCAATACACTTTGGGAGTAACGTTTATAAACTTCAAGCCAATCATTACTTTGTCATTCCTGCGCATGAGGCACATAAATATTGGGCATCAGAGCATGCTCCCTGGTCAATTTACTGGATGCATTTTGGAGGTAAGAGGAGTTTCCTTTTCAATGAATTCTTTGGCAAAGTGACCCCGATTGAGCAGTCCTCCAAATCCCGAATTGACGACCGCATCAACATATTCAATGAACTTTTGAGCGCACTCGAATCTGGATTTTCAACGCATAACATCATCTACGCTAATCTGTGTTTAAACAATTTGCTCGCATCATTTTTCTTTGTAGATACCTTCCGGGCAGTTAAAGGTCAAAAAGGTACGGATCCTGTCGATCAATCCATATCATTTATGCAGAAAAACATTAATCGCAGTATTAAAATAAGTGACCTCTCCTCACAGGTATGCCTGTCTGAATCTCATTTCTCAAAAATTTTTAGAAACAAAACTGGCTCTTCCCCACTAGACTATTTTATTAATTTAAAAATGCAGGAAGCCATTAGGCTGTTAACTAATCAATCGCTAAAGATAAAGGAAGTAGCCTATCGCCTAGGCTACAATGATCCTTATTACTTTACAAGAATTTTCACCAAACACATTGGATCCAGTCCTGCTTCCTTTGTGAAAGTCAGCAAGCGAAGCATTGGGACACACTAAAAACAAGCCAAATACCTCCTCTGCGCCCATTCTACCATGAACAGCTACCTAATTCTTTCCCCTGAATCCAAGTGTTTTTAATTAGTCAGTGGACAAGACCGTGATTTTTTCTCCTTTTAATCCCTTTCCCGAAACGGCTAATTCAATGTCCCCGGGCAGTTCGGTGCTTTGCACCAAGACCACCAACTTACCGCTGAACAACTTCATGGTTGGTAGATGGAATAACTCCAGGGACGTCGCATCGCCATTGCAGGCAGCTCGGTATTTCCCAGCACCATCGACTTTGAATTTTAACTGATTTGTTGCTGTGGGACAAGGAATACCTTCTTTATCCACCACCGAAACGGTTACAAAGCTGATATCTTTGCCATCCGCCTGGATTGTTGACCGATCCGAAACCAACACAATGCGATGGGGAATTCCCGAAGTGCGAACTATTTTTTCTTCAGTAGGTTGTCCGTTCACATCAAAAGCAACTACTTTCAATTCACCGGGTTCGTAAACCACGTTATCCCACATCAAACGGTAACGCTCCAATTTCGAACTGTCGTTTTTAGTACGCATACCCATGCTTTTACCATTAACGAAAAGCTCGGCACTATCATAGCTGCTGTATACAAACACCGGGATTGTTTTGCCTTCCTTGCCTTTCCAGTTCCAGTGAGGCAAAACGTGCAAGGTCGACTCATCGGTATCCCAGCGGCTTTTGTACCAGTAATAGCGATCTTTGGGCAAACCGGCCAAATCGCAAATACCAAAATAGGAACTGCGCGAAGGCCAATATTGATCGTATGGAGTTGGCTCCCCGAGGTAATCGAACCCGGTCCAAACAAATTCGCCAATCACCCAATCTTTATCATCCTGCAACACAGCATCATCTTCCGGCAGATTACTCCAATTACAATATTCCAGATCATAAGAGGAACACTGGCCGTCATCATACTTTTTCCCAACCGCTTTTTCAACGGGAAACTTGTAGATCCCTCTGGAGCTGACTGTCGATGCTGTTTCAGAACCCAAAAGAATCCCTTGAGGGAAACGCTCAAAAGCCTCTTCGTAAAGATGCGTTCGATAGTTTAACCCCGGCACATCCACAATGGCTCCGAACCCGGATGCCATGACGGCTTTCACTTGATCCATGCCAACTGTAACAGGACGTGTCGGATCTTCGCGATGGAAAATATCCTGTAGCTTTCTTGCGCGCTTTACACCTTCACTGCCATGCTGATCGGGAACCTCGTTCCCACTGCTCCACATAACAATACAAGGGTGATTGCGGGTTGCACGCACCAGGTTCACAATATCTTTTTCATGGTATTCGTCGAAAAAACGATTATAACCATTTTTTACTTTCGGTTTTTTCCACTCGTCAAAACTTTCTGCCATAAACAGCATCCCCATTTCATCGCAAAGTTCGAGTTGCTCCATTGACGGCATGTTATGTGAACTGCGAATCGCATTGGCACCCATGTCTTTCATCAGTTGTATCTGGCGTCGAAGAGCCGCCTTATTGACCGCCGCGCCCAAAGGCCCCAGATCGTGATGCAGACAAACACCCTTAAACTTACGTACTTCTCCGTTCAGTTTGAATCCTTCTCCGGCCTTGTAACTGATTGTGCGAACGCCGAAACGGGTGGTCTGCTCATCCTGAAGCTCGCCATTTTCATCGTATAGTTTCGACTCCGCATAATACAACGTAGGCGATTCCGGACTCCAGAGCCGGGGGTTTTCCAAGGCTATGTCTTGTTCAAATTCATTGCCGAAAATTTTTGTCGCTGTAGCTTTTCCCAGCACGTTTCCGTCAGTATCTTTTATGGCTGTTTCCAACCGAAGGTTCTGTCCTTCAACCTTGGTTTTGATATTGATTTTTGCCAGACTATCGGATACGAAAGGGGTGGTCACAAAAGTTCCCCACAATTGGAAATGATTCTCAGGTAGTACCAGAATACGTACTTTTCGAAACAGTCCGGCGCCAGGATACCAACGCGATGACAAGGGTTTTGGCGAAAGATGCACCGCCAACAGGTTATTTCCGCCTGCCCTTACCTGATCGGTAATATCCAGGTTAAAATAAGCGTACCCGTAGCCCCACTCACCTGTTTTTTCACCATTGACAAACACCTCCGGGTCACTCATCGCACCTTCAAATACTACCAAAACACGGCTGCCTTCTTCAAGTTCAGGAAGCTGAAAAGTTGTTCGGTACCAACCATCACCAATATGAGGCAACGCTCCGGTACGCCCTGTTTTTTCGTTGGCCTCCTTTTCATTGTTCTGACTAATGGCAATAACTTGTTTGTCCACGTCTTTATCAAATGGCCCATAAATGGCCCAGTCATGAGGAACCGTGACAGTTTCCCAGTCAGCATCGTCAAAATTGAGCTGTTCAGCATTCTCGAAATCCCCCTTGCTGAACTTCCAGTTCTTTTCGAGTAGTATCGATTGGTGCTGCGCTTGAACCGGCAAGATACCAGCTATAAAAAAAAGGATCAGCAATAAAATAGTGGTTAGTTTCTTCATCTTGATTTGAGATATTTCATATTCATAATTGAGAGTGCCCGTAAAAATAGCTAATTTTCCAGAAATGCCTCCAATGCCTTCGTTGGCCTCCCATCGTCGCCCCATGCACTCAAAGGATATCGACTCCAGGACCTGGCACCTTGAGGTTCCCAGTAAAACACGCCCAAGCCTTTTTCGTCAGGCACAGCTTTCACTCTTCTGATTACTTCCTTCAGCATATCATACGTATTTTGAACTTTGGTATCTTCGCCTCCTGTTTCTACCACCATGACTTCCTTCCCATAACGCGTCGCCATATCTTTCAAATTAGCACTCAAGTCATCAATTGAAAGCGTGTAGTCGGGCTTACCTTCCAGCCAGAAAGGATAATACGACATACCAATCACATCGTATTTTGCACCATGTTCGGTAGCTGCATCAAACCACCACCGAAACCGCTCCCGATTATTGCCCTGATCAACATGAAGGATAACCTTAGAGTTGGGACTTACTGTTTTTACAGCGTCGTACCCCTTATTGATAAGTTGTACGAGTTGTACCCAATTATCGGTGCTTCCTTCGGGGTAAATCATTCCACCCGGAATTTCGTTTCCTATCTGAACCCATTCCGGAGTGATTCCTGCTATTTTAAGCGCTGTCATCACATCAAAAGTGTAATCGTATAAATCGCTGAGCAAGGTTGGAAAGTCATGTCCTTCCCATGCAGCTGGCTTACGCTGTTTACCCGGATCAGCCCAACTATCGCTGTAATGAAAGTCGATCATCACCCGCATTCCCCATTGTTTGGCGCGTACAGCCATTTCCACGGTTTCATCCTTACTACAGTGACCGCTTTGCGGATGATCCGATGGATTAACAAAAGTTCTCAGCCGGATGGAGTTGATTCCGTGATCTTTCAATATTTTGAAACAGTCTTCTTCTTCTCTAGCGTCGTTGTAGAATTTGTAACCTGCGGCTTCCATTTGTGGAAGCCAGCTAATGTCAGCGCCTTTGGCAAAAGTATTTTGATCGTTGTTCTGCGACTCAGAACTCTTGGAGCACGATGTGAATAGAAAAAATGCCAATAACACAATGAATATTCTTGAATGAATCATCGCTTGAAATTTATAAGTTTATGTATTGATTGAAGATTACTTTGGGTAAATAAGTTAAAGCAATTTTTTAAATTTGAATCTAAATTCTGAAAAACCTCCGACCTAAAGTACAGAAAAATGCTTTATACCGGCTTGACTTGAAGCCGGTATAAAGCATTTAATTTCATTTCACAATTGCCTAATTATCCTGATCAAATCCAGGACGTTCGTACCACTGCGTTAGTGTTTTTCCATACGACTCTGCTTGTTTTACCGCATAGTCTGGAATTGGAAAGTATTGACTTGTTGGCGTGTAACCTTTACGCTCTGCTGTTAATTGACGGTACTTATTGAAACGGATTAGGTCGATTTTTCTACATCCTTCGAACATTAATTCATGTCCGCGCTCCATCAAAAGTGCATCCAGAAAACCATCGTAACTTGCAACAGCATCACCAGCTAGCGGAGACAAACCGGCACGATCTCTAACATCATTGACTGCCTGAAGAGCTTCACCACCGGGAACAGTCTGATTTTTTCTGGCCACGGCTTCGGCATACATCAATAGTACATCGGCCCAACGAGCTAACGGAATGTCGGTCGGTTGGAATGAGCTTTCAACTTCTACCGGAAACTTATTAATAATAAACCCCGACCATAAGTCACCAATATCGTCCCTGGTAACCACTGTAAAATCGTTCCGAACATACGAGGTCAATATGGTATTGGCGCGGTTGTCCTCAGGATCGAATGTATCATAAAACTCTGGAGACACATTGAAACACTGTCCCCATCCGCCACCTTGTGGATAGAAAGGAGACGGTATTGTCTTCTCCTCATCCTGGTATTTTGATACATCCCAGGGAAGAACATAGAATGATAGCGGATTAAAGTTTCCATTTGCAGCTGATCCATCGCCGGCATCAGAAACCGAAACCGCAGCAATCACCTCAACATTAAACTTGTTACCCTGCTTAAACTGGTTCGCGTATGCATCATCTCCCCCATTGCGGAATAAAGCATATCCGGAAGTTTTAAGTTCATTGTACATCGCAATAGTTTTATCATAATATCCGCTCATATAAGAACCTTCATTCAAACAGTGACGCATTAGACAAAACCGAGCGTAATCGGCAGTATATCTTCCATCTGGTTGATTATTTGGCATATTTGCTGCAGCAAATTCAAAATCATCTGTAATCCATTCAGTCATTTGCTCCAAGGTAGGACGCTCCAAACTTTCCTCAGCCTCAATATCTCCAACCAAAGCTGGATCGAGGATAACCGGGACGGGACCGTAAATGTGCATGAGGTAGTACATCATCAAACCACGTAATAATCTGGCTTCTCCCACCAAAGCATTCTTTTTAGCATCAGTAAGCACATCAGTTCCCTGGATATCGCCGATAATTTGCGTAAACCGGGTAATGTCCCTTACTTTTTCAAAATGAGAAACACTACTATTTGAGCTACGTCCATAATATACACAGTCTTCATAATTGGCTTGTGAAAGAAGGCTCCAAGCACCACCCCACGTACCTATTTCCCAGGCATTACTAAGGTCTGATGTAACATCGAATACGCGAATGATCCCACCTTCAGGCACATAAAAGTTATGCTGGTTTACACCAGTGAAGTTGTATACCCAATTGACAGAGAACGGAATATAACAAGCCATCATGTAAGACTCAAAATCTGACTCTGTTTGAGGAAAATTAGTCGTAAAAAGGCTCCCGTATATTTTGGGTTCAAAGTTATCTTCACAACTTGTTGAAAACAAGGAAGATGTTATGATTATTAAAGCTATTATTTTATTTTTCATTGTCATCATTATTAATTTTTTAGTTAAAATTAATTCTCACTCCTGCAGAGAAGGTCCTCGTTTGTGGATATTCAGCCTTGCCTCCTTTATAGTCTCCACCGCTTCTAACTTCCGGGTCAAAACCTTCAAAGTTTGTGAAAGTCAACGGGTTTTGCGCATCGACATAAATACGGATATTGCTCACGTACTCACCCATGAGACCTAAACTACGTCCAGCGATATTGTACCCCAGGGTTATATTTCTCACGCGTAAAAAAGAAGCATCCTGAAAGCCGACATCTGTGCCAGCACTACCAGGTAGAGCCACCGAAGCAAGATTCCAAGCAATACCTGGCATTGTCCCATCAGGATTAGACTCTGAATTCCAAATCCTTTTTGCAAACGAATTTGAGTTTTGTACTTGGTTAGCCAGATTACCTGCATGAGCCCAATCCAGTGCGTAGTTATACTTATTCACACCTAGCTGTGAATACACAAATACATCTAAATCAAAGTTTTTATAGGTAAACGTATTTCCAAAACCAAAATAAATATCCGGAACCTCGTTTGTCATTACGATATCATCTACTGTAATCTCGCCATCTTCGTTTTTATCTGCGATAACAGGATAACCAGGATGACGGGCTTCTTCGGGTTGTGAAGCCGGCATATTACTCATATCACCATTTATTATGCCGTTTGTTTCGTAATAGTAGCGCGCGTTAACCGGAGCATCTTCCTGTAGTTCAAAGTCATTGTAATCGTAATTTGGCATTCTTTCTTTCCAAATAGCGTCGTATCTTGATAATGTTAATGTAGAATTCCAAACGAAACTGGTCGTTTGAATTACCTTCCCGGTAATATTGGCATCCCAACCACTTCTTCTAAGATGTGCTCCGTTTATTGGGTACGATCCGAACATTGACAAGCCTGCGGTATTTGCATCGCCAAGCATATCGGTAATATCGTTTTGGAATACATCGAAACTACCGGATAACCTGTTCTTCAGAACGTAAAAGTCAACTCCAATATTTTTCATCGTGGTTTTCTGCCAAGTGACATTCGGATAATCCAACCCTCTCAGAGTGATTGGAATATGTTGAACTGAACCTCCATTAAAACTCACGCGACTGTATGGTTTGTATGTTCCATACAATGTAGTACCAAGGTTATCGCTTCCTGTTACACCATAACTCGCTCTCAATTTTAACAAGTCAATCCATGAAACAGAACTAAGAAAACCTTCGTTTGACATTTTCCACGCCATCGATACTGATGGAAATAAAGAGTACTTTTTCTCCGGGAAAAACTTATCGGTACCATCTCTACGAAGCGTGGCAGCAATAACGTATCGATCCAAGAGATCAATATTTGCACGAACAAACTGTGATCTCTTTTCATTGTCGCGGCGATACGAACCTGGTTTATATACACCACTGGCTGCACTGATGTTATCATTTCCTATCGCATCATGCTGCCCGTCGTACGCCACATTTAGTCCATTCGCTGAATTCAAATATTTCCCTACACCAGCGACAACATCAAATGTTACTAAATCTTCGATTGATTTATTAAAACTTACAGTTGCTTCAAACGTTTGATTTTCGCGGCTATCGGTCGCAAGGTTCCCTCTTGAACTGTACATTTGATCGAAGTATACATAGGAAGGGATATAAACTGAGCGCTTCGTATTATTTTTATTGTTACCGTATAGCAATCTACCTTTTAATGTATTCTTGATAATATCCACATCGGCAACAAAATTCAAATAGGTTCCTTCCGTTTCCGTGTCATCACCAATCTCCTGCAAAGCCACAGCATTAGGAATATTTAAATACTGTGTGTACTCTCCGCCTTCATCTCTAATTGGTAAATAGGATGGATAAGACAGTGCTGCAGTCAGGGCACCGGCAGCTTGTGCGCCTCTGCCACTTGACGTTCCTCCTACCGATGAATTATCGTATTTGTTACGGTTAACATTGACTGTAGATGTTAATTTTAAAAAGGGAAAAAGCTGAAGGTCAATGTTACTTCTCAACGAATAACGCTTCATGCTCGAGTTTGTAACCGTACCCTGTTGGTCGTAATAATTACCCGACACATAGTAATTTACATTTTCGCCACCTCCATTAACAATTATATTATGGTTTGAAATGCTACCCTTTTTTAAAATTTGGTCGCTCCAATTAACAGTTTCGGCATTGCTAATTTGCTCGTTGGAAAATGGAGCGGTCCAACCTCCATCGAATTCATTAGACCCAAAAACGCCCATATCATTATTAAACAAATACTGATCTCTACTGAAGTTATTCACCAGGCTCATATAGTCCGGTGCATTCAGAGGCTGAAGGTATTCATAATTCGTTACCAGAGACTGACTTCCATCATAGGTAACTTTTAGCGGACCTTCTTTCCCTTTCTTAGTTGTAATCAGAATTACACCATTTGCCGCATCAATACCATAAATGGCAGCAGAAGCATCTTTTAATATTTCGATTGATTCGATGTCCTCTGGATTGAGACCGGCAAGACCGGCACGGTCAACTGAAGATGGTATTACGGTTGCTGAACCACCCGATCCGGATTCCAGAGAACCTGATGGCATCACGACTCCGTCTACAACATAAATTGGATTATCAGCACCACGGATTGAAATATCAACATTTCCTCCCGGCTGTGCACTGGTTGTCAACGCCTGAAGACCGGCCGCTCTTCCCAATAGCAACTGAGACATATTACTGTTTGCCGATTTAGCTATTTCACTTGCATTTACTTTAGAAATAGAAGTCGTCAGGTTCTTCTTTGAAACGGTACCGTATCCAATGGCTACAACTTCGTCCAACCCAATTGAGCTAGTCTCCATCTCAACATTTACTATTGTTTGGTTTCCAACAGGAACTTCAACCGTAGTCATTCCGATAAATGAAAAAACCAACGTTTGATCCGAAGTTACACCATTCAATGAAAAAGCTCCCTCCAAATCCGTAATCGTACCTATTGTAGTACCTTTTATAACAACGGTTACTCCAGGGAGCGGCTCTCCAGAGGAATCAGCGACTTGTCCCGCAACCGTCTTTTGTTGCATCGCAGCATTTGCAGTCTGTTTTTCCGAATAAAGCATGATGTGCCGATTTTGAATGTTGTAACTAACATCCGTTCCCTCAAATAGAACTTTCAATACTTCGGAAATCGGCTTATCATTGAACTCTACAGTAACCTCTTTTTTCAGATTAATGTATTCAGCACTGTACGCAAAGCGATATTCGCTCTGTTTTTCAATGGCTTGCATGATGTCTTCCAGAGTAGCACTCTGCATGGCTAAGTTCAACTTTGTGTTCTGGCTGTATACGCCAGCAGACACTTGCATCAAACCAACCAACACAAAAAGAAATGTTAAACGCATAACTCTTAAAAATTTTTTGTTCCAGATTGGAGGCAATACTCCACTGGTACTACAGTTTTTTTTCATAATTTTGTTTGATTTGTTAATACTATTTATTCATCCAACCAAGATGAATGATTCAAATTGCCGGGAAGTGCGACCAACACTTCCCGGTTTTTATTTCAGTTAGTTATTCTTTTTTATCCGTATGACATCTCCTTCCTGAACCGCTTCTATTGGAGTAATTGTTTCCATTAACTTCAGGATATCAAAGAGCGATTCATTTTTTATTGTGTAGGTGTACTGGAGCTTTTTAACATCTTCATCCACCTCAAATTTCTGATTGTATCGTTTATCCAATTTAACTGCAACTTCTTCTAACGACAGATTATAAATATTGAGTATTCCATCCTTCCAAGAGGTATGCAGATCAACATTCACATCTTTGACGAAAAGCGTTTTGTTTTTTTTATTAAAAGAAGCTAATTCTCCGGGCTTGATCTCTTTATCTATTCCGTCATATATTTCAGAATACACTTTAACGCTTCCTTCTTCCAGAGTGACTTTAAATAGGTTGTCTTCGGGATAGGCAGAGACATTAAATTTGGTACCCAAAACTTTTACATGTATTGGAGAACCGGTTACAAGAAATGGGAGTTTTTTATTCTTTTTAACACGAAAGTAGGCTTCTCCATATAATTCAACATTTCTATTTGAAGAGGCAAAATCGTTACTGTATTTAATGTATGAACCCGAATTCAGCCACACTTCAGAAGAGTCGGGTAAAACAACGTTGGCAATCTGCCCCGCATCCGCTTTTATAATACTATACTGATGATTGCTGTTAAACTGAAGCCCCAGCATTTTTGCACTGATGCCGGCAACAAAGAAGAAGGCGACTAAAACTGCCGCATACTGAAAAACCTTTAGATAACGAGTGGACTTTCTCAACTCGCGCTGAGTGTCTTCCAGAATTACTTTCTGCATGATATTCCAGGCATCATTTGACTGATCAGGCATATCTTCCGATAACGCCTCCGATTCCCACTCTTTTTTAACGTCCTGAAACTTCTCCCGATGGCGTCCCTCTCTCATCCAACCAAGTAAATCGCGGTGTTCTTCATCGGAACCTTTTCCTGACAAGTATTTTTTGATAAGCTTCTTCACAGCTATGTTTTTACGTGAATGTTTTACATGAGGAGTACACGATATTATATAAATACCCTACCTCAGACTTATCTTTTTTTTGAATTATTTAAGGACTATTGCTACTAACAATGCCATCATGGGATACTTGTCCAATAGCTCTCTCCGAATTTGTTCCGTTGCTTGTTTAAGGTGTTTTTCAACGGTTTTTATAGAAATTCCTACTTGTTGCGCGACCTCTTTATTTTTAAGGCCCTCAATCTTCGATTTCACAAAAACCTCTTTTCTCTTTTCCGGAAGTTTCTCAATTTCGACTGTTATGGCATCTATTAACTCTTCTTCGATTGATTTCCGTTCGATTCCCGTGAAATCGAGTTCAAACAAATGTTGTAAATCAATTTCTTTTACATTCTGAATATCGATTTCGGAGTATAGAAACTTATTGTCTCGAAGATAATTTAGACATCGATGACGCAGCATTACGAAAAGTAAGCTCTCTACCGACTGACTGGGCTTGATTGTCTTTCTCTTTTCCCACAAGCTCATGAAACACTCCTGCACTAAATCATCGCTTTGTGAAAGATCAGGAACAAATAGCCGACAATAACTGAGTAAACGCGGGTGGGTTAGTTTAAAAATATCTTCGAAAGCATCAGCATCCCCAACTTTCAACCTCCTATTTATGTCTGCTTTCATATTGAGTTACAAAATTAGAATAAAAGTTCTAGAACAGAGTACACATACCGTGTTATAGAACAAACACAGATTGGACGATTTTGAATACAAATTAGACTAAAGAGCTGAAAATTTCATTCTTATTTTTTTGGCTCAACAAGAGATATTAAGTGCTAAAACGAGGATAAAAAAGCCTTCCTTTACCGCCTTATAATTAAATGCTTTCGCCTTTGTACCATTGAAAATCCGATTTTATGAGAGTAGCTCATACAGCTTCGTTTTTCTATGAGAACTCGAATCGTACGATTGCGGGTCTTTTTTCGATTGCGTTCTTTTTATATAAATTTAACTCCGATGACAGTGTGAATAATTTCTCAATTGCACTTTTTATTAGCAGCATAAAAGATGAATAACAGATTGATTTTAACCCTAATATGTTTATTGACTTCTACTATTTTCTTCGGGCAGGATATGACATATCAGTCCTTCAACAATTCACGGCTTAGCCTTGAGGCCAATTCGATCCGCTGTTTTCTTCAAGACAAGCAGGGTTTAATGTGGCTTGGAACCAACCGAGGTCTGTACAGTTACGATGGCTACGAATCATTTCCTCATTTTACTCCGGGAAGCACGGAAGATCGGGTGATTAATTGTGGCTTGTTTTACAAAGATGACTTTTTATTGTTAGGAACAGAAGCTGGAATCCTTAATTACAATTATAAATATGACACCTATGAACCATTCGAATTTGAATCTACGAAGGATATCAGAGCTATGGTTATCACCGACGAAGATCTGTGGTTAGGATGCGCTGACGGACTCTATCGATACAATTTTCATCAAAAAAAGCTGTTTCCCATTTTAGTGGCTACAAACGCCGGCATCATCCACTCCCTTCTCGAAGACGGAGGCTACCTTTACACCGAAGCTTATGGGTGTTTGAGTAGAATTTCGTTAGATAGTTACCAGCTTGAAAAGCTTGAAGGCGATCATTCTGACCGTTGTGGACGTCTGATCAACTCACTACTAAAAGACGAAAGCCGCGAATGCATTTGGATCGGAGCAGGCTCCAAACTCACAAAATATGATCCCTCAACAAAAACATTTGAAAGCTTCTCCGGTTTTCCCGTGGTTAAATCAATGGAACTTGATTCTGACAACAACCTGGTTCTGGGTACCGACAATGGCCTCTTTATCTTTAATGAAAAAGAAACTAAACATTTTGTACATGACTCCAGGGAATCAAATTCGCTTGCAAGCAATATTATATGGGATGTTTTTAGAGATCATTCAGATAATATCTGGTTAGGAACGGATTTTGGTATTTCAATGGCACCACGTCATCTCAAATTCGAATTCTTTCCAATTTTTCAAATCAGCAGAACAGGAGAAGGAAATCAATTTCATTCCATATTTCAGGATTCGAAAGGTTATTATTGGCTTGGGGGAGATAATGGGATAATTCGCACCCGCAATTACACAACTATTGATGACAGTGTGCTTTGGTATAATATGGGCAAAAGAGAATCTTACATTTCTCACAGCCACATCAGGAACATATTTGAAGACTCGGAACACAATTTATGGGTTGCCACTGATTATGGGATTAGCAGATACAACTATGAGAGCGAAAAGTTCAAAACCCACTTCATCCGTAGTGAAGATCGTTCCTATAACGCCAATTGGGCTTACGATATGTTGGAAGACAGTACAGGGAATTTGTGGATATCGAGTTTCAACGGTGGAATTTTTAAAATTAGCAAAAATCAACTTTTTACTGGTCCGAACTTAAATATAGCCAACGCCCACTACTCTACAAATAACGGATTATCAAGCAACAACATAGACCAAATCATATCCGACAAATCCGGAAATATTTGGGCATTAAACACAAGCGCTGGAATAGACGTCATAAATAGTTCAACCGGAATAGTTGCGAAATACCCAATATTGGATTATACGAACGGAAGCACCCCGGATTATATGATCAACGACTCCGATGGGGCTATTTGGGTGGGCTTCAGAAACGGAGTTGTAAAAATCGATCCGATAAGTCAGGAAGCTCAAACCATTAATTTTGAGGATGCGAATAATGCATCGGTATTGTCAATATTGGAGGTAGAAAACCGTATTTGGGCATCGTCTACAGAGGGACTTTGGATCATTGATAAGCGCGAGCTTGCTGTACATCATATCCCGATGACAGATAAGTTATTCTTGGATATGTACTACGACAAGCAATCAGAGGAGATTCTTTTCGGTGCCCATGACGAGATTGCCAAGTGCTCTCCAGCCATTTACAGAACAAAAGATGAAATTCGAAATATTGTTATCTCTTCTATCACTGTGAACAATGAAGAATATCTATCCAACAGCAATGAGTTAGCAGTTCGTTACTCAAATAAACTGGAACTGCCGTATCATAAAAATAACCTTATCATTCGGTTTTCGGACCTCCAATATTCGAAAGAAAATAAGAGTGGCAAATACGTTTTTAAATTGGAAGACGATGACAACTGGACGCCTTTAAAAGCAAATGAAAGGACAATCCATTTAAATAGATTATCACCAGGACACTACAACCTAACCATTGCCTTAAAAGAATCGCAAAACGCTCCGATTCGGGTTTTTAAACCATTTCTGATCGTTATACATCCTCCGTGGTATCTCACAAATACAGCCCAAATTGGTTACATCCTACTATTGATGGGACTTATTATTTGGGGAATCGCTTTTTTTAATCAAAAGCACAAACTAAAATTCGTGCAAATTGAGAAGAAGAAAACACTTGAGCAGGCGAAATTAAAAATTGACTTTTTTACCAACATTGCGCATGAGTTTAAAACTCCGCTAAGTCTGATTATTGCTCCTCTGAGTGGCCTCATCTACGAAACAAAAAATAGCAAAGAAAAAGACGCTCTTAAGATGATCCATCAAAATGCGATCAAATTAAATTCCCTTGTTCAGCAAGCTATTGATTATTACCGGGATAATAGTAAAATTCCAATGGGCCTTGTATTATCCAGAGTTGAAATTATAGAATTTACCAAAAGCATTTTTACGACTTACAACGAAAACATGAAAGGCAAACAAGTTGAATTTATATTTGATTCTAATGTAGATGAGATTTTTGTTGACATCGATATATTAAAAATGGAATCGATAATAAACAACCTGCTGTCTAATGCTTGCAAATACACAAATGAAGGAGACAGTATTATATTATCTCTCGAATTCAACGCAATACATAGCAGCATAGAAATAAAAGTCTCGGATACCGGAATAGGAATCCCCGAAAAAGACTTGCCTTTTATTTTTCAACGATTTTTTCAATCGAATACAAACGCAGGAAAAGAGGGAACCGGAGTTGGATTATCTCTCGTTAAGAATTTTGCAGAGCTTCATGGCGGAACCGTAAATGTTACGTCCAACAAGGAGGAAGGCACCTCGTTCAAAGTGAAATTACCGGCGATAATGAATACTGCTACTGAACACTCGCCAACGAAGATAAATAGCAACACAGAATCAAAAGAAAAATCACTAATCGTTATCGTAGAAGACAACGCTGCCATTGCGAATTTTATTTATAATATTTTCGTCCCAGAGTTTCGTTGCATTATTGCTTCTAACGGAAAGACCGGATTAAAGATTTGTGTAGACCTGAAACCTGATCTTATTATTTCAGATATAATGATGCCAGTCATGGACGGCTTGGAGATGTGCCAGAGACTAAAAATAAATACTTCCACTTCCACGACCCCGGTTATTTTGCTGACGGCTAAAGATGATAAGGAAACTGAACTTAAAAGTATTAATTTGAAGGTAGACGCTTTTATTGCAAAACCTTTTGATTCCAACATCTTGTATTCTCGCGTAAAACAATTACTTGAAACCCAAAAAAGTTTACGTAAGAGAATACGGGTAGAAAAGATTTCTACCCCAACGATGGAAAAAGTTGAGTCAGCAGACGAAAAATTTCTCGCTTTTATCACCGACATCATCGAAAAGCATATTGCCGACCCAGACTTAAACGTGAGCTTTTTATGCGAAAAAGCGGATATATCACAAAAGCAATTATATAGAAAAATCAAAAACCTGACTGGCTTAACGGCTATCGATTATATAAAATCGATCAAGATGAAAAAGGCAGCAATGCTTTTGTCAAATAAAAATTTCACCGTTGCCGAAGTCATGTATAAAGTAGGATTTTCCAATCATTCGTACTTTGCCAAATGTTTTAATGCTGAATTTGGAAAAACCCCACGCCAATTTGTAGAACTTTTGTAGGCTTCCTCAAATAAGCGAACTTAATATTTACGTTTTCAGGTAGAAAATATTTAGCATTCTTCTCTATATCCGGAGTATACAAAGCAGGCTAAAAAATGTGTTGCATTTTCTATTATACAGAGAAGGACACACGCTGTTTTTGAATGAATTCAAATTTGATCCTATGAAAATACAAGTGTCATATTAATTCCATTTTCTTTCTGTATTTGTCCAAAATGTACTTCTGGTGTCCTCCCCAAAGGATAATTTTGACTCAATTTGAGAAACTTTATTGATCAAGCTTTATGAAAGAAACGAAACCTACCTGTAAATCACACATTTTTTGTCTTGGATTTCTATTAATCGTGTCGATGGCTATTAGTTGTCAGAGGCAGAAAGCAGCACCCTTTGTTATCGGTGCTGACATCTCATTTGTCCCTCAAACTGAATCCAGAGGAGCATACTACAAAGACGTTACCGGAGAAGAAAAAGCTATTTGTCTAATCATGTCAGATCGCCACTTTAACAACATCAGGTTGCGTCTCTTTGTCAATCCTGAGGCAGAGCGCGGCTATTCAAATGATGGTTTCTGTGGTTTGGAAGAAACGGTAAAAATGGCTAAGAGAGTTAAAGACGCGGGCATGGACTTCACCCTGGATTTTCACTACAGCGACACCTGGGCTGATCCCGATAAGCAATTCAAGCCATCTGCATGGGAAGGACAAACCGGTGAAGAGCTGGAAAACACTTTGTATGAATACACAAAAATGGCTTTGAACACGTTTAAAGAGGCTGGTGCTGCTCCTGATATTATTCAGATTGGAAACGAAATCAGCCATGGCATGGTTTGGCCCGAAGGAAAAGTGCTGGACAATGCTACTGAAGAAAACTGGGCCGCTTTAATGGGACTGTACAATGCAGGAGAAAAAGCTTGTCGCGAAGTACTTCCAGAAGCTAAATTAATGATTCATCTGGCCTTAGGTGGTGAAAACATTTTGTGCCGCGAGTTTCTGGACAAAATGAATAAATACGACGCTGAGTACGATATTATTGGCCTATCGTACTACGAACGCTGGCACGAAACTTATAACGATCTAAAAACAAACCTGTACGATTTGTCAGCCAGATATAACAAACCGGTGTGTGTGGCAGAATACGGTGCTAGCAAGGACAATATCAAAATTATAAACGACATCGTACGCTCGGTGCCAAACAATATGGGTTATGGCACTATGGCCTGGGAACCTACCCGCGTACTTTTTAATCGCGAAGGACAGGCGTCTGAAGAAATATTCAGTATTTACGATAATATCTATGCTCAATATTCCAATCCTGACTCACAACCCGATGTTGTGCAACCTTTTGAACGAACAATAAATATTGAAAAGCCTGTTATTGGTGCCGATATTTCGTTTGTTCCCCAATCGGAAGACAGGGGAGCAACTTATTCCGACAATGGCGAGGAAAAAGATGTGCTGGAAATATTGAAAGATCACAAATTTAACTGGATCAGGCTCCGTTTATTTGTTGACCCTGATGCTGAAAACGGGTATTCAAGAGACGGAAACGGATATTGTGGGTTGGAAAAAACACTTGAAATGGCTAAACGTGTAAAAGCTGCAGGCATGAAGTTTCTGCTCGACTTCCATTACAGTGACACCTGGGCCGATCCGGGCAAACAATTCAAACCTTCAGCCTGGAAAGACCTGCATGGCTCAGCTCTGGAAGGCAAAATATACAGCTACACCAACGAAACGGTCAAGCGTTTTATCGACGAAGGCGTACGACCTGATATGATTCAGGTTGGAAACGAAATTAACAACGGGATGGTTTGGCCTCAGGGTAAGCTTCCTGAGGGGAAAGAAAAAGTGGATTCGGATGAGGAAATGGAAAGCTTTTGTGTGCTGTTGCGTTGTGCAAGTGCAGCAGTCCGAGCGGCCGATCCTGGCATTACCATTATGGTGCACATTGCCTGTGGCGGACAGAACCCGGAGTCCGTTGCCTTCTTCGACAAAATCATTAGCCGTGATGTGAAATTCGACGTAATCGGACAGTCGTACTACCCCGAATACCATGGAACGCTCGACGAACTGGAATCGAACCTGAACGACCTGGTTGTACGTTATGAAAAACCCATATTTGTTGTTGAGTATCATCATAACAGAAAAGAAGTCAACGACATCGTCCACAACATCCCTAACGGAATGGGGCTGGGAACGTTTATCTGGGAGCCTACATCTTCACGCTGGGGCGGACTTTTCAATCGTGACGGTTCAACCAACGAAAACATGGATATCTACCCTGAATTATATACCAACTACACGAACTAATCTTCTAAATACAAGAAAATGAGAAAAATAGTAACGATACTCTTTATCTTTTCGAGCATGGCACTGTTTGCCCAACAAAGCAAAAGCCGTGTAATTTCTAATTTCGATGCTGACTGGCAGTTTTCACTGGGCGATTATCCAAAAGCCTCAGAAGCAGACTTTAATGATACCGACTGGCGTACATTAGATGTTCCGCACGATTGGAGCATTGAACTGGAAAACGACAAAGATGCGCCGGGAGGTGGAAACGTTGGATTTTTTCCTACAGGAATAGGCTGGTACCGCAAAACATTCGACATATCGAAATATGATCCTGACAAGAAATATTCTATTGAATTTGACGGAATTTACATGAACAGTGAAGTGTGGATCAATGGCCAGTACCTGGGGAAACGCCCTTATGGCTATTCAAGTTTTTCTTATGATTTGATCGGATTGCTAAAAAGCAAAGACAATGTAATTGCTGTGCGGGTGGATAATTCAAAACAACCCAACTCCCGCTGGTACACAGGCTCGGGAATATACAGGCATGTGCGCATGGTAGAAACCGATCAATTGCATTTTGAAAAATGGGGCGTATTTTATTACACCCAATCCATTGAAAACGATAGCGCTTTGCTGTATCTGGAAGCTAAAATCATCAATGAAAATCAGAATGCTTTGGAAGATGTGGTAATCCAACAATCCGTACTGGATCAGCAAGGAAATGAAGTCGCTTCAGTGTCTACTGCTGCACCCGCAAATGCCAAAAGTAGTTTTACAGCTGAACAGGAAATTGTAATTGCCAATCCGCGCCTGTGGTCGGTTGAATCGCCAAACTTGTACACCCTAAAATCAGTTGTACTAGTTGACGGAAAAGAAACCGACTGCGTATTCAACAACCTGGGGATTCGTACCATTGAATATGACGTGGACAATGGATTCCTGCTAAACGGCGAACAAGTGAAAATGAAAGGCGTTAACCTGCACCACGACGGAGGCCCTGTTGGTGCAGCTGTTCCTGAAAGGGTTTGGGAACGTCGCCTGGAGATATTAAAAGAGGGTGGTTGCAATGCCATTCGCACAGCCCATAACCCTATGGCTCCGGAGTTTTATGACCTGTGCGATAAGCTGGGATTCCTGGTGATGGATGAAGCTTTTGATGAGTGGATCCACGGTAAACGCGACTATTCATATAAACTCTATTTCAAAGACTGGTATGAGGAGGATTTGAAAGCCATGGTTTATCGCGATCGAAACCATCCCTCGGTGGTGATGTGGAGTATTGGCAACGAAGTTCCTGACCAGTCGAGCAAAGAAGGACCTGCCCTCGCCCGTAAAATGATCAACATCTGCAAGGAGGCAGATCCTACCCGTTTGATAACAGCTGGAAACGACCGTATTGCAGCCGACGATAACCCGGCATCGGAGTCCTACCTCGCCGAATACGAAAACCAAATAGTGGGGTACAATTATCCAGACCGCTGGCACGAGCGCAGAGAGTTGTACTATCATCCGGACAAAAAGAAATATCCCAACCGCAGGGTAGTCGCTACCGAATCAACCGGCATGGGCGGTATGCGGGGAGCTTACTTCCTTGGCAGAAACTCGGACAAAGTACAAGCCAGCTATGCCCACGGACGCATCATCGATGTTGAACAACGATGGAAATTCAACCTGTTGTACGATTATGTGATCGGCGACTTTATGTGGACCGGCATCGATTATTACGGCGAATCGTGGCGCTGGCCTTCACGTGGCGCCTCTTCAGGGTACCTTGATAATTGTGGATTTCCAAAAGACGGCTACTATTTCTTTAAAAGTATCTGGACAGAAGAACCAACCTTACACCTGCTACCTCACTGGAACCTGCCTGAAGATCGTGAAGGACAAATAGTACCCGTACTCTGCTATACCAACTGCGACACCGTTGAGCTATTTCTGAATGGCAAATCATACGGCGAAAAATACCACGAGTTCCCACGCAAGGGAAATAACGAAAGATGGAACCAGCCCGAAGAGGGAAAAGTAAATACCTCCACCGGTGACCTGCATTTATCGTGGGACGTGCCATACGACCCCGGTGAGCTGGTAGCAAAAGGCAAAAAAGACGGTAAGGAATATACCTATCGGTTGGTAACCGCCGGTGAGCCTGCACAAATTCGCTTGTCGGTTGATCGCGATGTTATTAAAGCCGCCCCCACCGATGTGGCCCACATTACTGTTGAAATACTCGATAAGGATGGCAACTTCGTTCCAACGGCCGACAACCTGGTTGAATTTGAGGTAGAGGGCGCAGAAATTATTGGTACTGAAAATGGTAATATGCGGGATTTATCATCGCCCAAAGCAAAAGAACAAAAAGCTTTTAGTGGTTTGTGCCTGGCGATTGTACAAGCAAAAAAGCAAGGACAAATTACGGTAAAGGCCGTTTCCGATGGATTAAAAGATGCGTCGGTTTCAATAAAAGCCGAATAGTAATTTGTAATACAGCGTTAAAAATTAATTTTACTGTAAATCATTTCAATACCAAATTTAAAAATTACGTTTATGAATAAAATAGAAACCATTTTCAAAATCGTACTCTGTTTATTTTTAGTAACGCTTTGCGGAAGCATAGATACATCGGCACAGTCGAACAACATCAAAAACGACTCCTTTTGGGACACCAAAAACGGCAAACCCATTTACAGTCAAGGAGGTGGTATTTTCAAATTTGCAGATCCCGAAACAGGAGAAGAAAAGTACTACTGGTACGGAGTACACTACAAGCAAGCTGAAATGTACAGGGAAGACCCTTCAGTTACTCAACCCCGCAATAATTTTGAAGGTGTAACCTGTTACTCTTCAACCGATTTGGTTAACTGGGAGTTTGAAGCAGATGTACTGACGCGTGATGAAGTATTCAACGATAGTGGCCGGGGCTGGGGATGGCTTGGTCGCATGGGAGTAGCCTATGTAAAAGAAGCGAATCAATATGTATTGATCATTCAGTACAACTCCAGTGTTCTTTTTGCCGTTGCCGATTCTCCATTGGGGCCATTCAAGAAACAACATAGAAAAGACATGACAAGTTGGATTGGCACTCCAAACACCGGAGACCAAACCGTTTTTACCGATGAGGACACCGGAAAATCATACTTGGTTTACAGCTACGGAAGGGGTCGAAATAGAATTTATCTGTCTGAAATAGGTCTGAAAAATGATACACTTACTCTTTTAGATTATAAACAGGTTTTCAAAGGATCAGGTCGCGAAGGAAACTGTATGTTTAAATACAAAGGCAGATATTACATTGCCGCCTCTCAATTATACGGATGGGATGGCTCTTTGGCCTACTACTTAGTGTCCGACGACATTATGGGACCTTATCTTCCAACCAACGACATGCAGGTATTCCCCGGTGCTGAAGACGATTACGCACACATTTCACAAACCGGATTTTTTGTAACCGTTCGAGGAAGCAAAGAAGAAACCGTAATTTTCTGTGGCGACCGCTGGGCCGATTTTGCCGGAAATGGATTGGGATACAACCAATGGTGCCCGTTATCTTTTGATGGTTACGAACCCTACTTTAATTCACTTAACTCGTGGAATCTGAATGCTGAGACCGGTGAATGGGAAGTGGCCGATGACAACAACTGGGTGAAAAACCCAAGCTTTGAAGCAGACAGAAAACAAATGCCCAGTTCTGTTAAACCAGTACAAACAAGGCTTCTGGGATGGGAAACTACGGCAATTGAAGGAACCGAAATTTCGCTCGACTCCCTTTCGCCTGTTTTAAACCATGCAAACACACAAGAAGAACGAAAAATAGTTATTGGTGAAAGAAGCCTGAACATGAGCGACAGAGTAGACTTTGTTCGAAAAGTACATCAAACAATCGAGTCTTCTCCTTATGTCGAATTTGAAAACGCCCAATATACCCTTACCGCAAAAATTAAAAACAGCGGAGATTTCAATCAACTCGAAATGTACGCCAAATCAGGTGGTAAACGTTTTGAGGTAAGTGTGAAAGACAAAAATGAGACATGGACAACTATCAGCATTGAAAATATCAAGGTGAAAAATAATGAAGTTGAAATTGGCTTTCTTGCAGATGGTAAAGCTGGTGCATTTTGTCTGGTAGACGATGTATCTTTGGTGAAAGCCCAATAACCTAATTTAATTCTCTAACTTGTCTTATTTATAAAATTTAAATCTACATATGTCCAGATCCAGAAACAACCGCTCGAAGGATGATTACAATAATTCATTGGGCACAAAGAGTAACCTAAAGTTTTCCATTTTCCCGGTTTTATTGATTGTTACATTAAGTTTAGCCCTTAGTTTTAGTGCAAATGCACAACGGGCCCGCTACAATTTCAATCCCGGTTGGAAATTGTATATTGGCGATATAAGCGGAGCGGAAAAAAACAGTTTTGATGACTCTGGATGGAAAGAAATTACACTTCCGTACGCCTGGAATCAGGACGAAGCCTTTAAGAATGACATTGTCGATTTATCAACAGGGATTGCCTGGTACCGAAAAACCTTTGTATTACCGGAAGGCGACGATATCGAAAAAGTATTTCTCGAATTTGAAGGCGTACGTCATGCCGGAGAGTTTTATGTAAACGGGGCACTGGCGGGGCTTCACGAAAATGGAATCATGGCCGTTGGTCTGGATATATCTCACCTTTTGAAACCTTATCCTGAAGAAAATGTGGTAGCCGTTCGGACAGATAACAGCTGGGACTACAGAGAACGTTTTTATAACCAGCGTTACCAATGGAACGACAGGAACTTTAATGCAAACTACGGCGGAATTCCTAAAAACGTATTCCTGCATACCGCCGGCGAAGTTTATCAAACGCTTCCGCTTTATTCCACACTCGGAACAACCGGAACGTATATCTATCCGAGTAATATCAATGTTCAGGAGAAAACGGCTTCGATCAATGTAGAGTCGGAAGTAAAAAATGAAAGCCCTGCAGCAGTTGTAGCCAACCTTGAAATAACCATTGAAGACCTCAATGGAAAAGAAGTTGCGCATTTTGAAGGAACACCACGAATGGTATCACCCAACGGGCAGATTGAACTAAAGGCTTCGGAAGAGCTATCCAATCTGGAATTTTGGAGCTGGGGCTATGGCTACTTATACACGGTTACCTCAAAGGTTGTGGTTGATGGAAATGTGGTTGATGAAGTTCCAATTCGTACCGGATTTAGAAAAACCGCATTTAAAGATGGAATGGTTTACCTGAACGATCGGGTAATCATGATGAAAGGATATGCCCAACGTACCAGCAACGAATGGCCGGGAGTTGGTATGTCGGTTCCGGCCTGGTTAAGCGATTACAGCAACAAATTAATGATTGAATCAAATGGGAACTTTGTGCGTTGGATGCACATTACCCCATGGAAACAAGATGTTGAATCCTGCGATCGTGTTGGGTTAATCCAAGTGATGCCTGCCGGAGATTCGGAACGAGATGTGACAGGCCGACGCTGGGAACAACGCTGCGAAGTCATGCGCGACGCCATCATTTATAACCGCAATAATCCAAGTATTCTATTTTACGAAGGCGGCAACGAGAACATTAGCGAAAAACATATGGCAGAATTAAAACAGATTCGCGACACCTACGATCCGCATGGAGGTAGAGCTATTGGAAGCCGCGAAATGCTGGATAGTGAAGTTGCCGAGTATGGAGGTGAAATGCTTTACATCAACAAAAGTGCCGATCAACCTTTGTTTGCAACCGAATATTCACGCGATGAGGGCCTGCGCAAATACTGGGATGAATTTTCTCCCCCATACCATAAAAATGGTGATGGTGGCAATGGAGGTCACAATATGGATAGCAGTCAAGTCGCCAAAGCTTTTGTCTACAATCGTAACCAGGATTCACATGCGATTGAGAATATTGTTCGCTGGTACGATTACTGGGAACAACGACCGGGAACGGGAACTCGTGTAAGCAGCGGAGGTGCCAACATTATCTTCTCCGATACCAACACACACCATCGGGGAGCAGAGAACTACCGAAGAAGCGGTGAGGTCGATCCGATGCGAATCCCCAAAGACAACTTTTTTGCACATCAGGTAATGTGGGCAGGTTGGGTCGATTTGGACAAACAACTGACACACATTATGGGGCATTGGAATTATAAATCAGGAACAGTGAAGCCTATTTACGTGGTTTCAGGCGGCCGGAAAGTTGAGCTTTTTGTCAATGGTAAATCAAAAGGATTCGGCAAAAACTCATATCGCTTTTTGAATACTTTCGAAGATATAACCTGGGAATCAGGCGAAATCAAGGCGATTTCCTATAATAAAAATAACAAAATTGTATCTGAAGATGTGATTAAAACCGCCGGCGAACCTTATGCTATTAAATTGACTAAAATACAATCGCCGGTTGGCTTTAAAGCTGATGGGGCTGATCTCGGCATGATAGAAATTGAAGTAGTGGACAAAGACGGTCAACGTTGTTCTACAGCGCTCAATGAGATTTCGTTTGATTTAAACGGAGAAGCTAAATGGGTTGGTGGCATCGCCAAAGGACCTGATAATTATGTGGGGACCAAAACTCTTCCTGTTGAAGGTGGAGTTAACCGCGTCCTCATCCGTTCCACCACAAAAGCAGGTAAAATTGAAGTAAAAGCTTCAGCCAACGGTTTAAAGAGTGCCAGCGTACAGTTCGAAACCAATCCTGTTGAAGTTATTAACGGACTACGCACTGAGCTGGTTGCAGAAGGCCTTCCTTCAAATCTGGAAAAGGGTCCAACACCATTATCTGCTTCATTTGTTCCTACTCGTCGAACTATTCCAATTCTTTCAGCAAATGCCGGCGCAAATCAGGAAAAAGCAATATTGAGCTATGATGATAACGAAATGAGTGAATGGACCAACGACGGCAAACTGTCAACTGGTTGGATTAATTATGAATTGGCAGAAGAAACCCGCATAGATGAGATTTCGCTTAAACTAACCAACTGGAGAAGGACATCCTACCCTATTGATATTCTGGTTGATGGTAAGAAAGTATGGTCGGGCGATACAAAACGCAGCTTAGGCTATATATTAATTCCAATTGAACCTACCGTCGGGGAAGAAGTGACCATTCAGCTAACAGGTGCAGGTACCGAAAAAGATGCCTTCCAGAATGTAATTGAACTAAGCGGAAATAAAGAGCTCGATGGCTTTAGAATGCCTGAAAATTCGAATACTGAAGGTCAACTCAGGATTATTGAAGTAGAGTTATTTCAGAACGTGGATGGCTCAAAAGAATTATAAAATCAATGTCACAAATTTGAATATGAATCATTTTTTAAAAAAGACAGCATTGGCAATTATGATGTGCCCGCTTTGTTTTTCTTACGGATACGCCCAAAATATCATTAACCACTGGGAGGCAACTGGAAACCCGGTGGTTACACACAAATACACCTGCGATCCGGCGGCTCTGGAATATAACGACACCCTTTTTATTTTCACCGGTGAAGATGCCGAAGGAGGTCTGGATTTCTACAACATCAAAAACTGGTGCTGTTTTGCTACCACCGACATGACGAATTTTGTTGAATACGCCCTTCCACTTTACGCAAAAGATTTTGAGTGGAACAAAGGCGAGTTTGCTTATGCCGGACATGTAATTGAACGAAACGGTAAATTCTACTGGTACGTAAGTACAAACACTTCAGGTATTGGCGTGGCAGTTGCCGACCGTCCTCAGGGCCCCTACAAAGATGCTTTGGGAAAACCTTTGCTGACCAACGAAAACAGTCCGGGGAAAAGGCATAGCTGGCGCACCATCGATCCGGCCGCTTTTATCGACGACGATGGTCAGGCATGGTTGTTTTGGGGCAATGGCGCCTGCTGGGCCGTAAAACTAAATGACGACATGACCTCGTATAACACCGATTATGGCGTTAAAACCATTTCGATTGAAGGTGATATGGAATTCCCATTTACCGAAGCTCCTTGGGTGCACAAGAAGGATGGTGTTTACTTTCTCTCTTTTGCCATAGGTTTTCCTGAACGGATCGCTTTTGCGGTCAGCGATAAGATTAACGGACCTTATACTTATAAAGGCATCATCAACGAAATTGCCGGAAACAGCAACACCAATCATCAGTCGATTATTGAATTTAAAGGCAATTGGTACTTTATCTACCACAATGGCGGAATGCAAACTAAAGGAGGAAGCTATAGCCGCAGCATGTGTATCGATAAACTTGAGTTTGATGAAAACGGGATGTACAAACCCATTATAATGACAACCAAAGGCGTTGATAAAATTGATTAATAGAAAACATTAAGATATGAAAACAAATTATCCATTATTGAATAAGTTAGTCGTTATCCCATTTCTTCTGCTTGCTTTATCCTCTTTTGCCGAATCGAAAAAGGCACAAGAAAACGATATGGATGCCTATCTGCTGGTCTACTTTACTGACCCGACACATAGCCTGTTTATGGCCTTAAGTACCGATGGCTATACTTTTACCGACGTTAACCAAGGCCAACCAGTAATTGCGGGCGATACGATTGCCAATCAAAAAGGAATTCGTGATCCGCATATCACAAGAGGTCCCGATGGTGCTTTTTATGTAGCTATGACAGACCTTCATTTGTTTGCCAAACAACTTGGATATCGCGAAACTACCTGGGAAAGACCACAAGAGAAATACGATTGGGGAAACAACCGTGGTTTTGTTTTGATGAAATCGTACGATCTTATTAACTGGACACACAGTAACTTTCTCTTTGATGAAGCTTTTGAGGGGTTCGACGAAATCGGTTGTGCCTGGGCACCGCAAACCATCTACGATCCGGTCGAAGAAAAGATGATGATCTATTTCACCTTGCGGATGGGTCACGGACTAACTAAATTGGTTTATGCTTACACCGATGACGATTTTACTAAACTGGTGACCAAACCAAAATCGCTATTTGAATATCCTGATTCGACAATACAGATACTCGACGCCGATATTACCCCAATGCCCGACGGGCGCTATTGTATGATGTATGTAGCTCAGGAGAGACCCGGCGGTATCAAAGTGGCTTTCTCCGATTACATCAATAAAGGCTATAAATATGAACCGGAAATGGTTGATCAGGAACCGGGAGCATGTGAGGCACCTAATGTTTGGAAACGCATTGGCAGTGATAAATATGTATTAATGTATGATGTTTTCAGTATTCAGCCGCACAATTTTGGCTTTGCCGAAACATCCGACTTCACAACGTTTTCTGATTTGGGCCACTTTAACGATGGCGTAATGAAAACCACTAATTTCACATCTCCCAAACATGGGGCCGTTATTCAGCTAACTAAAAAGGAAGCCAGAAAGCTTGCAGAACATTACAAAATGAATTTAAAATTCTAATCGTTATGAAAAAAATACTCGTTCCATTATTAATACTTCTCAGCGTTACGGCCACATTTGCGCAAGGCTGGAAACCAGAAGTAAAAGAAAATATTCCGTTGGATTCGATCCGCTTGAGCGACCCTGCAATTTTAGCCGATAAAGCTACATCTACCTATTATATGACCGGAACCGGAGGGTTGCTGTGGAAAAGTAAAGACCTCGCCAAATGGAGTGGACCATACGTTGTAGCCAAAACAGATCCTGAATCGTGGATGGGACCCAGACCCATGATCTGGGCTGCCGAATTGCATCAATACAAAGGCAAGTACTACTACTTTGCTACTTTCACTAACAGAGATGTAGTGATTGATAACGTTAAAGGAAATGCAATTAACCGGCGTGCCAGTCACGTTTTGGTGAGTGACAAAGCTGAAGGACCTTATGTTCCCATGGAAGATGAAACGTATTTGCCTGCCGACCTACCTACTTTAGATGGTACTTTTTGGGTGGATACTGATGACAAACCCTACATGGTTTATTGCGAAGAATGGCTGGTTAACTGGAACGGTACCATGGAAAAAATTGAGCTAAAACCAGACTTAAGCGGTACGATTGGTCAACGAAAAATAATGTTTTTTGCCTATGATTCGCCGTGGAGCAAGGAGGTAGACCAAAATGGCAGAACTGTCCCCAATAAAGTTACCGATGGACCTTACCTGTTCAAAACGCAAACCGGAAAATTAGGAATGATTTGGACAAGCTGGGTTCTCAGCGACTATGTTCAGGGGGTGGCTTATTCTGAAAGCGGCACGTTAGATGGCCCATGGGTGCAGCAAAAAGATCCGATTACACCACCAAATTTCGGACATGGCATGTTGTTCCGCACTTTTGAAGGAAAATTGTTGATGTCGGTTCACAGCCACAAGAGTGTAAACGGCCGCTACATCAGGATTCCTCATTTATTTGAAGTGGATGATTCAGGTGATAAGATTGTTGTGAAAAGCCCCTATCATCCGTAGTTGTATTCGAGTTGATTTTTGGTAGAACCGATAATTAAATAAAAGATCTACTATTCACAATTACATATTCGTTAAATCCGCTTGCGAGCAGCAGCATTTTAACCGTTTACACGAATTGTTTACCAATTTTTGTACAAACCGTTGTCTTAAAAAAACCATTAATAAACTTTTTTAAGATTCAAAAAAGGAAAACATACCAATATCATGAAAAAGTATCTTGCTATTTTAATTCTGGCCGCACTCTCAACGACTATCTCAGCCCAGCAGCATCTTGTTAACAGTCCCGATGGGAATGTTAGTCTGACCTTCACTTTAAAAGATGGCACACCTTATTATTCAGTAAAATCTAATAATGCGGTGATGTTGGAAGAATCTCCTCTTGGAATGATAACGAGTGCCGGAGATTTTAGCGAAGGTCTGAAAATAGCAACGATAAGCCGCGATACGCTCGCTAAAACCTACACCCAGAAAAAGATTAAACAATTATCGGTGGTGTACAATGCGAACGAATTGGCAGTAACGCTTACCAACAAAGAAGACAAACCAATCGAAATTGTATTTAGAGTAAGTAATAACAATATCGGTTTCCGGTACAACCTACCACAATTCGGAGAAACAGCCAATTGCATCATTGAAAAGGAAGTTACCGGATTTAATTTCCCCGAAAAGACAACCACATTTTTATCTCCTCAAGCTACTCCCGGCATCGGATGGAAAGGTACAAAACCAAGTTATGAAGAAGAATATATGCCGGATGAGCCCGTTGGATCACCTTCAAAATATGGCTTAGGATATACTTTTCCTTCCCTCTTTCATGTTGGTGAAGATGGTTGGGTACTGGTTTCAGAGACCGGTGTTAATGGAAAATATTGTGGTTCCCGACTGAGCGAAGGAACCGCCGATGGTATCTATTCTATTGCTTATCCAGAGCCGGGCGAAAATAACGGATTTGGAAGTTCAAGTCCGGCAATTGCCTTGCCCGGGTCAACGCCCTGGCGAACCATTACAGTAGCCAATCATTTAAAACCAATTGTTGAAACAACCATCTCTTATGATCTGGTTGATCCGCTTTATGAATCCTCCCAAGAATATGTATTTGGCCGTTCTACATGGAGTTGGATTATGTGGCAGGATTGGAGTATGAACTATGATGACCAAGTGACTTACATCGACTTTGCTGCTGAAATGGAGTACGAATACATTTTAATGGATGCCTTGTGGGATAAGAATGTGGGCTACGAAAAAATGGAAGAACTGATTGATTACGCCCATTCTAAAAATGTGGATGTTTTTTTATGGTACAATTCCAACGGTTTCTGGAACAACGCACCACAAGGCCCCAAACATAAGATAGATAATGCTATTGCCCGAAAAAAAGAGATGAAATGGCTACAGGAAATGGGAGTAAAAGGCTTGAAAATAGACTTTTTTGGTGGCGACAAACAAGAGACCATGCAACTTTACGAAGCAATTCTTTCCGATGCTAACGAATATGGTTTGATGATTATTTTTCATGGTTGCACCTTGCCTCGCGGATGGGAACGCATGTACCCAAATTATGTGGGAAGTGAGGCAGTACTTGCTTCAGAGAATCTGATTTTCACCCAACATGCCAACGATATGGAGGCCTTTAATGCCTGTTTGCACCCATTCATTCGTAATGCAGTAGGATGTATGGAATTTGGTCCGGTTCTGCTTAATAAACGTCACAACAGAACAAATGATGGTGGGACTATTCGCCGTACCTCCGATATTTTTCAACTAGCAACTTCTGTCTTATTTCAAAATCCGGTTCAAATGTTTGCTCTGGCGCCCAATAACCTGACAGACGCACCAGAATTTGCAATTGATTTTATGAAAGATGTGAAGACCACATGGGACGAAACGGTATTTATTGATGGTTATCCGGGAAAATATGTGGTGTTGGCACGCCGACATGAAGATCAGTGGTATATAGTTGGAATTAATGCGAATGAAGAACTGCTATCCTTAAACCTTGCATTGCCAATGCTTGCCGGAAAAACAGTTACTTATTATGGTGATGACAGCAGCTTAGCCTCATTCAAAAAAGAGACTAAAATCGAAAAATCAGGCAAATTCAATATTTTAATCCAACCTAATGGAGGAATCATATTAACCGACATCAAAAACTAACAGAATTCAGTATAAAAAAGATTTCTGTTAATTTTTAACCACGATTTTATTTTGCCCAGACATTCCCCTCCAGCGTCATTCTCCATTTGAAATAAGCATCCAACACCTTCATTGATTTTTCGTCTGGCACAGGTCCAGTATGGGGATTGTCCGTTAAATACATGACCTCAGGACTTGCATCGTTAAATGCAGGCCATTCCGGTACCCCTTCCCCATTTGGGTTTCCATATTTGGCAAAGTTGGTCCAGTAGGTTCCCATTATTTCCGAAAGCTGCCGATCTGTTTCGCTGATGTCATTCCTGCCAAGTGAATCCAGTGTCATAAAGGCATAGGCTACATCTTGTCCATGCGGCGATCCAAAACCATACCTGGGCGAATCTTCGGGATAGTCGGGATGTTGATCAAAATAATAGTAGTAAACTTTTGAATTTCCGGTTTGCGATTGCAGACGCGCCCAAATCCAGGTCTGCCAGCCAAAAGCGGCATCACGCATTAAATCACGTGCTGTTTTAGGCACCTTATTTTCTCCGACCGGATATGCCGCTATTAATGTATCAGCGAATTTTCCATATCGTTTTTCAACATTGGCAATGTATTCTTCAGGTTTCTTTTCGCGTGAAAAACTAGCTCCTTCATCCGAGTTATACCCGATCAATACCGGTACGTCGTTGTACTTTCCGTTTTCGTAAAGTACATGTTGAACATCGGGTATTACATAACCATCAATTATTGGCCAGGCACCTCCCATTCCCATGCCCATTGGTAATTTCTCAACGTTAAGCTTGCGTAATTCGGCTATGGATGAAACCCCAGCATCCCGTAAAAACTTTTCTCCGTTTACCTCCGCCTGTTGCAGATTCTTCATATTTTCGCCGGGATAGGTTGTTGGACGCGTTGGTCCAAACGAACCTCCGCTTTGCGAAATGGCACCATGGAACAATCCTTCGGCCAAAGGTGATGCACACAACATACTTACGGATATTCCGCCGGCCGATTCACCAAAAATGGTCACTTGATCGGGATCTCCACCAAAAGCAGTGATATTTTCCTGTACCCATTTTAATCCGGCAATCTGATCAAGTAAACCATAGTTACCCGATACATCATTGGGATTTTCCGCACTTAATTCCGGATGGGCTAAGAAACCAATTTGGCCAACCCGGTAAGGTATAGCCACCACAACAACTCCTTTTTTTGTAAGGGAAGTTCCATTACAAACAGGATCGGCCGTTGTACCGAAACTAAATCCTCCACCATAAATCCACACCATAACCGGTAGTTTTTCGTCGGCGGTTTTGGCGGGTGTCCATACATTCAGGTAAAGGCAATCTTCACTTTTGCCTGCTGGTGGATTGCCCGGTTGGTAGGGCGAAGAAGCAAATTCTGTAGCCTCCTTTACCCCATCCCACTTTTCAACAGGTTGCGGTGCTTTCCATCGCAGATCACCAACAGGTGGTGCTGCAAATGGGATACCTTTGAATACTCTTAAATTGTTGTTTATAGTTCCTTGAACGATTCCATCTGTAGTTTCTACGATGGTTGGATCTTGTTCTGAACAAGAAGTCGCTACAGCTATAAAAAAAGACGCGATTAATAAGAAAAGGATTCCTGACTTCATTTTAGGTCGTTTTAGTTTTTAAAATTCTTGTTTTTCATTGTCCATCCCGGGTATTTCAATAGGTCGTTTTCGAGAAATATGGAAGCATTATCTTTGCCTTTAAACTGCCAGTCAAGCCAGTCCAGTGCCATTTTTGCGAAAGAACCTCCAAATTCTTCGGCAAAAGTTCCCCCATGCCCGGCGATTTCATGATTGGCAAAAACAACAGGAACGTGATCAATCCGCTCATAGTCGAGAATGGCATTTGTATACGCAATATCAGACTCTCCTCCGATGATATAAATAATATCACCGTGCAGGTTTTTCAATGACTTTGTGCTTGCTCCTGCCATGGTCATATCTCCCATGCCTGCATTAAATATCATATAAGTTTTGATCCGGCTATCATCCGCTACCCGAAGGACTTGCGCCCCTCCACACGATTGTCCGCCTGCTGCAATTTTGGTTAAATCGACATTTTTGAAATAATCACTCCCCTTTGTTTTTGCTTGCTCCGAAATCCAATCCAATGCTTTCAGCAGTTCATCATCAGGTGTATGCTCATGTATCCGCTCTTCCACGGTCATTTGTAAGGTACCAATGGCGACTATGATGTAGCCGTGTGAAGCCACTTCGGTTAGTAATTTTTCATGGTGAATAGATGAATTCATGCATCCACCATTGGCCCATACCAATATGGGTAATTTACCTTCTGCTTTTACAGCTTCCTTTATGTTTTCAGGTCGGTATACAACAAAATCGGGCAATGATTTTTCTGTCGCTGCAATGGCTTTGTATGGGCCGCTGCCTCCACTGTCAACCACTTTAGTTTTTATGACTTGTCCGAAGCTGACGATGCTCATGACAAGAAATACTCCCAGCAATCTAATTTTAATCATGTTATGTTTTTTTTATCGATAGCCTAAATTTCAGTGGCTACCTGCCCAAATTGGCTAATTCTTATTCTTCTGTTTGGATTTCTTCATTCGGACTCACTTCCTCATCTGCCTCAGTCACAAAAACCACAGTTGGCCACTCAGCTCTATCCCAGGTAATTTCCTTTACAACAAGTTTTGAGCGTCCACGATCTTGTTTATCGTAGCCATGAGCAACGAACCAGGTTTTACCATCGAAGTCATAAACAGCACAATGTCCAACTCCGGCATAATCGTCGTTGGGGCCGGCAACATAAGTACCTCCCCCGGCATACATTGGAACTCCATTTTTATCAAAATAAGGCCCACGAATATCCCGTGATCTTCCGACAACTGTTTCGTACGTACTTTCCAGCCCCCTGCAGCAATAACCGAGCGAAACAAACAAATAATAGTATTGGTGTCTGCGGTAAATAAAAGGTGCTTCGATGGTACCGTCTCCCGGGTCGGTATCGGGCATTCCGAAAGTACGCTCCTGTTTGGCCACCGTGTACCACTCCTGTGGCTCGGCTAACGATTTCATATCGGGAGCAAGTTTTACGAGTTTAATACCACCCCAAAATGAACCGAACGACAACCAACCGGTGGTTTCACCGCCCCATTTTCTTTCAAAATAGACATTGGCATCAATGGCATTCCAAAAATCGCGTCCCGGAATGGATTGAACAATCATTCCATGATCAACCCATCTGTATTCAGGATCATTTTGATCAAGCGTTTTATTGGTCATAACACCAATTGCAGATGTGTTTTTGGCAAATGCCGATGGGGAATAATACAAGTAGTATTCGTCATTATAAAACTGAATATCAGGAGCCCAGTATCCTCCCCGATAGCCGGGAATAATCGTGTCGGTAACCCATTCCAATTTACTGGGAACAGGTTTTATTCTTGTCCAGCTTTCCAAATCTGTGCTTTTGGCCATACCTCCCCCGGTAACAAATAGATAGAAGGTACTATCCTGTTTAATCATTACCGGATCGTGAGCAGTAAACCCCTTCGAGTCATCCGGTTTCCAGTTTGGCTGTGCGCCAACAAATAATGCTGAGCATATAAATGAACATACAAGCAGCAATTTTTTAGAATTTTTATTGAAATCCATCATAATTTTATTCTGAAGATGCTGGTGTTTCAGTCAAGCCACATGCACCTTACTAGTTAAACGATTGCTAATATTTTCCTATTTAATCAACTTTCAACTCGACTGATTTTAAAAGCGGCGATGATAATTTCACGGTCATCGGCGTGGCATCTGCATCTTTCTTCACATAAATCAACATTCGACCATTAATGCAGCGATGTTTGTTATCCTGATAGTTCTCGGCAACATTTTGAGATGCATTCTCCATTCCGAGTAAGGTACCTCCCTTTACCTCACAAGTTATTTCGTTATCTGCTAAAATTGAATGATTACCGTTTGTGTCGAGCATTTCAATTTTCACCTGCCTTAACAGTTCGTTATCGCTCGGCTCAATTACTTTTGCGCTAATTTCACTGGCATTTGTATTGGTAATAATCTTATCTGTTGCAGCTACTTTTCCATCGTTGTAAGCTACTACTTTTAGCTCGCCAGGCTGATAATCGACATCCCAGGCAATTACGCCTGTTTCATCATCATACGGTTTGCGTTCGCCAACTACTTTCCCGTTGAGTTGCAATTCTGCTTCATCACAGTTCGTGTAACACAGCACCTGAACCTTCGTGTCTTCATCATAATTCCAAATTTGTGGCGCATCAGTCGACAAGCGGTTGCCCCATCGTCTTCCCGTGTCTTCAACTTTTTTAGTTGTGCCGATGTACGCCATTGGTTCATTAGTCCACAACGATTTACGGAAATAACCGCGTGGTTTTATGTTTCCTGCCAGGTCTAGTAAGCCAGATTGGAAACCGCGTGATGGCCAGGCATGGGCTTCTCCTAAATAATCAATGCCCGTCCACAGAAACTGTCCCAAAATAAATTCTTTATCTTTCACCGACTTCCAAGCCCCCATGTCATGTCTGTTTTCACTGCCGTAAAGCACTCTTTCGGGGTATAATTCATGATCGGTATCATACTTGTACTCCGTGTAGTTATAACCAACAATATCAAGCACAAAAGGATAATCAGTGTAGTTTGACATCACAGCTCCGGCTAAAGCGGCAGTAACAGGTCGCGAATCATCGGCCTCTTTTACGACTGCGACTAATTCCTTTGCAATATCGCCAAGACGCTCGGCACTCGGATGATCTTCGAGATATGCTTTTACCGATTGTTGACTAATCCCTTCATCGGCCAAAACCGGATGTGTATAAGGATCATTCGGATAATCCACTTCGTTACCAATACTCCACATAATTACTGAGGGGTGTTTCCGGTCGCGCATAATCTGGTCTTTCACATCTCTTCCGCTCCACTCCCTGAAGTATTGCGAAGTTCCCTGATGGCCTGGCTCTCCCCTGTTCCATCCTTCAATCCATTTATTTTTTGGATATTCCCATTCATCAAAAGCTTCATCCATCATTACAAATCCCAGCTCGTCACACAACTCATATAAATAAGGCGCTTGTGGATTATGACTGGTTCTGATGGCATTAACCCCCAGCGTTTTTAAGGTTTCGAGCCTTGTACGCCAAACAGCTTTTGTAGCAGCTGCCCCTAAAACACCGGCATCGTGATGAACACATACACCTTTTAATTTGGTGTTTACTCCATTTAATGCAAAACCGGTATTCGGATCGAACTCAATTTTACGCAAGCCTGCTTTTATACTACTTTCATCAACCAGTTCAGAACCTTTGTAAACCGAAGTTTTTAAGGTGTACAAATAAGGTGAATCGATACTCCATAATTCAGGTGATTTAAGCTTCATAGTCTGGCTGAAATCGCTTAATACTTTTGCCGCAGCCTCACCATTTGTTGATGTTGATGCCACTTGTTTTCCGGAGACATCATACAGTTTGTGTACCACTTTAAGCGTTGCTGCTTTGGTCGTATTTTTCAGGGTTGTATTTACCGTGATTGCTGCAGAATTATTCTCGATTTCAGTCTGATAGGCGACTCCCCAACGATCAATATGGATGGGGTTGGCATAAACAAGATACACATCGCGATAAATACCCGAACCGGTGTACCAGCGCGAGTCTGCATCGTCGCTGTGGTCTACGCGTACAGCAATTGAATTTTTTTCACCCCATTTAATGTAGGGCGTCAGATCGTACATAAACGAAATATAACCGTTCGGCCGTTTGCCCACCCACTTTCCATTAATAAAAACTTCGCTGTTGTTGTAAACACCTTCAAAATAGATGTAAACCTTTTTACCTTTTTCCGTTGTTGGAACTTCCAGATCTTTTCGATACCAGGCAATTCCGCCCGGCAAATAACCGGTACAACTTGCCAGTTCCGGGCTGGCATTTTGCTTTACGGTCCAGTCGTGAGGAAGATCAACAGTCGCCCATTTGCTGCAGTCCATTTTCTCACGTCCTCCATATTGAACGTCACCCAGATTAAAATACCAGTTATCGTTTATTTTTTCTTTGCGGCCAAAATCCTGAGCACTGCCAGTTATTCCTGCAACAACAAATAGTAAGAATAGAAATAGTTTATTCATAACAGCTTATCGTATATTTATTCGTTAATCAGTTGGTAAACTTTGTTTAGATATTGAGGATACAGATTGTCGCGGCGTGCCATGTTCATATAAAACAAGGCCACCATGTCATTCTCTGGGTCGATAATGTACTCGGTACCAAACATTCCACCCCAGGCAAATGCTGTGTTAGAAACAGCAGGAACCGGTTTTTTCAGCTCGTTGTACAATTCAAAACCAAGACCAAATTGAAAACCTTTTCCTCCCGAGTTATTTTCAGGTAAGCGGTTAATAGTGGTCATCAGCTCAATGGTTTCGGGTTTTAAAATTCGGGCGCCGTTAAATCCTCCTTTATTCAGTAGCATCTGACAAAATTTGGCATAGTCTTCAATCGGCCCGTTTAAGCCAATTGCACCTTCGCAATAGGTTTGTTGCTCGCTTATTGTTCCTTCGCTGTACATATTTGTTGCCGGTTCCAGTTTTCCATCAGTATAACTATATGCTTTTACAAAACGACTTAGTTTTTCAGGTTCGTAATACCAATCGGTATCGTTCATTCCCAATGGAATCAACACCGTTTCTTTCACATATTCTCTTAAAGGCCGACCAGAAATTCGTTCGATCATATACGCCAGCATATTTGTACTAATGTGGTAACTCCATTCAGTTCCCGGATCAAAACCAAGTGGATACTTAGCCAATGCCAGCATCTCTTCTTCGAGGTACTTTGCATCGTAGTTACCACCCCCGCTATGTTGTCCGGCGGGAGTTTCCTTTGGCATCCTACCTCCAAAACCAGCCGGAGCATCACTTTTTTCCCTTTCTGCTCTTTTGATTTCGCCAACCAATCCGGCATTTAATCCGGACGAATGCGACATCAGGTGAGCGAACGTCATGGGAGAAGCAACCGGGCGGGTTTCATACGTTCCGTCTTCATTAACCTTTGTAACTACCTGATCTGGTATCTCCGGAAAATATTTAGAAACGGGATCTTCAACATTCACCAACCCTTTCTCAACCAAGGTCATAAAAGCAACGGTAGTAATTGCTTTTGTTTGCGAAAAAAGGACATAATAATCATCAACTGTAGCCGGAATTTTGTTTTCTACATCCTTCCACCCAAAAGCTTTATTGTAAATGACCTTGCCTCCTTTAGCTACAAAACCCGCTACGCAATTGAGTTTTTTTTGATCGACAAATGACTGAAGCAAGGAATCAATTTCTTTAACTTCATTTTGACTAATACCTATTTCATTAAGGTTTACATGATGATTGAACTGCTGTGGGGAAGCGTTTTTTTTGTCTTTACCTTCACATCCTAACAATGCGATGAGAATGACAACTGTCGTTAATTTCAGGATCTTTTTCATTCGTTATTTTGTTGATCTGGTTTATTGATTTTGCAAGTTAAGGTCACGGACCTATTTGATATTTTCGGTTTCGCTTCTATCACAAAATGTTAGAGACTCGAAACATGACACTAAATTATTCGCACTACTTACTACGATCATTAACTTAAAGCTAGAAATAATTCTACTCGTCCGTTCATAATTTTTGATTGTTTTACGGTGCAGTTGCAAGAAATTCATGGATCTCTTTTACTGTCCGCTCCAATTGGTCGTGATGCAAATTATGTGCTGCACCATCAACATGTACAAGTTTAACTCTTTCTAAGTCAGCAACCGACTCTTCGTTGGACTTACGCCCTTCAGGAGAAGTATCAGCTTTCAAAATTAGCGATTTTACCGGAATCTTAGCCAATGCACCTTCTGTGTTCATTGTTCCGTGCATGGCCTGCCATGCCGCATCGGAATAAGGTCCGTGGTATTGTTTTTTTGATAAGGCCCAGTATTTCACATCCGTATCGCTCCATTTTGGATTTTCCCTGTTCCCCTTCTCAACCAGGTCATTAAAGCTATAGTTGTTTTGTTTGGCTAAAGTTTCAGGGTCTCCCATCATGCTAAAAGCAAGCGGATCGGGATTTGCCTGAGAACGCTGTGGAGGTGGGCCGTCGCGTCGTGGGCGAGCCGGACGTTCTCCGGTATTTTTCCGTGGAAGCCCAGGGTCGAGCATAATTACAGCACTTGCCAAATCAGGATATTCGGCACCAACGCGCATTACAGTAGCCGCGCCCATGGAGTGCCCCATAATAATCGGCTTATTGAATTTCATTAACCCGACAAAACCAACCACATCTTTAACTAAGGTCTCGCCATTATCGGAAGGCGTAAACGGATCTGACAAACCATGTGCGCGGGCATCAAGCATGTAAATATCATACTCATTTTGAAGTTTTAAACTAAGGTCGGTCCAGCAAAGGCCATTGTCGGTTACGCCGTGAACCATCACAATTACGGGTTTGGCAGGTGCCGGAACAGCATGATAATAATGAATACGCACTCCGTTATCGTACACAAAACCATCGGACCAACCATCTGGAATTCCCGGAGGATCGGCAGCAAAAGCCGTTGCCGATGCCAGAAGTAAAACAATTCCTAATATGAAAGTACAATCGAAGCTGTACCTTTTCTTTGTTGATTCACGTTTTTTCATTCTACTACATTTTTATTATTGGTTTGAATAATCTTAAAAAATACCGTTTGTTATTTGAAAATCTTTTGAGTGAAACTGCGTAAGTCGTGCCGCCACACATACATCGTATGTCCGCCTTCCATCGATGAAAAGTCGGACTCTACACCATGTTTTGTAAACAGTGCCCGTGTTGGAGGTGTATTATTTGAGGCTCCATCCGCACTTCCACCACAAGTGAAAATAAAATAGTTTAATGTTGAATTTAGTGCTGGAGCCGCCTTTTCAATCAGTTCATCATATTTCTCGTAATTCGCTGGTTGGCTGGTCCACCATCCGGAGCTCATTACGTTGATGTAACTAAATTTATCGGGGTAATAAATCATGGTTTCCAAAACTTCCAGGCCGCCCATCGACAAACCTGCCAGCGCCCGGTGGTCGGCATCGTTATAAACCCTGAAATTCGATTCGATATAAGGTACAATATTTTTCACCAGATCTTCAGCAAAAGTATGGGTTGGAATACTACCATCGGGCATAACAACAATCATCGGCTCAATCTTTCCTTCGGCAAATAAGTTATCCATAATCCAACCGGCTTTTCCCTGCCCCGGCCAGTTCGAATCGTTATCGCCACCACCGTGCAGGAGATAAAGAACAGGTAGTTTCTTCGTGTCTCCAAAATATCCGGGGGGCGTCCACACAAACAGGCGTCTGGTTGAGTTGGTAGCATTCGATTCGTAATAAACAATTGACATTAGCCCGTGCGGAACATCCTTTTTCTGCCAGAAAAGCGTTTCGTCTTCCGGTACAATTTCAACCATAGGCCGAAAATCGGGTACCATCGGGTTTTTCGGATCATTCACCTTCATCCCATCTACATGAAAGTAGTAACGATAAGCACTCGGATCGATGTCAGCGGCAGTTGTCAAGATCCAAACACCATTGTCGGCACGCTCAATTTTTTCTGCCCGAACATCACCGCCCAACTCCACTTTAGTGGCATCAGGAGCATACAAACGGAAGGTTGCACTGCCATCGTCATTCATTTCAAACGATACTAAATCGTCGTTCGGAGTTTTTGGACGATTCCCAAAGTTTTGCGCATGTAGTTGTGATGCACCAATAGAAAAAACAAATAGGATAAAAAGGCAAGGTAATTTTTCTGATATAGAAAATTTCTTCATAAGTTAAATTCGATAATTAATTGACAAATGTAGATCGGTAAATTTCGTTTTTCACCACAGCTCCAGGTTCGACTGTTCATGACTTAAACTAAAACGAATCTACTTCGAAGTGAATTCTATTTAAAGCACATTTTGGACAGAAATAGAAAGAAAACTGCAATTTACCCGATTTTGGAAATTCTTGAATAAAGGACGACCGATAAACAAGAAAAATAACGACAGGCTATGGATCGCGGAGGTTGTAGCTCCATCGTAAGAACGTGTTGGCCACTAAACGAATCCCGACCGGAGGCGCAATCCAATTGCCTTCGGTCTTTTTTGGCCAGCTAAGCACCAAACGCACATCGTCAAGGGTCCGAACAACATCGTCAGCAATAAGCAAGACGTCGCCAAGAGTAGAGACAACATCGCCGGCAATAAGCAAGACGTCGCCAAGAGTAGAGACAACATCGTCAGCAATATGCAAGACATCGCCAAGAGTAGAGACAACATCGTCAGCAATATGCAAGACATCGCCAAGAGTAGAGACAACATCGTCAGCAATA